>Ga0209673_1000822_pt1 | contig 40971 bp, 37 predicted proteins | sample AraplaCol_mMS_r2_2_FD_184274 | JGI IMG/M metagenome (GOLD analysis project Ga0209673, IMG submission 184274) | Arabidopsis root microbial communities from North Carolina, USA - plate scrape MF_Col_mMS_r2 (SPAdes) (version 3) | ecosystem: Host-associated > Plants > Roots > Endosphere | place... | reverse complement strand
GTTTTTTTTCCATAAATTTGATTTTTTTTTTTTTCTTTTTTTTTTCTTTCTGCCCGGTGGAACAAGCTTGTATGAAAATTCCGTTTTCGCTGGTTTCGGTGGAGTTCCGACAAGGCAAAGGCCCACCGTAGAATTTTTTAGGTAAAATAAATCCAGAAAGGAAAGACAAACCGGAGAAAGAGTGGTACAAGATGAATTGTAATTGACTGTTATTTAATGATTGGAAAAAGACTTCGAATTAATATAACAGTGTACTGTATGTACTGTATATAAAGTGTTATCGTGGTGGTTTGACAAGATCAGATAAAAATCCGGTGATCAAGCCAAGCCCTAAAAAGATGCGCCGTTTGCAATCTCGACTCAACTTTAAATCTTTGCTTCCAACGCCTTTTTCTTGGGTCCTACAAATCCAAAGATATACGCTGCTATTTTACGCATTTGAATCTCTTCTGCTCCTTCAGTGATGCGATAGCGGCGAAAATGGCGATAAATATGCTCGAAGGGATAGTGGCGTGAGTATCCATCGCCGCCATGGATCTGATATTGTTTAGTGTTTGGAGAGGAATGAACAGCAATTATAATATTGATTAAATCTCCATAAAAAAAAAGAAATTCACGCACCTGGATTGCCCGGTCTGCAGCTTGACAACATAGACGATTTGCCCAGAAATTACACATCGCCACTCGGTCGCTCAGTTGACGTTCAATCTCAATCCATGGCCGTTGGCCTGTCGATCGACATTCAGTGACAATTCGGTCCATTTGCCAGCTTGTCCTGAGAATCAGTAGGCGCAACATTTCTACTTGGGTCATCAATTCGACTACAGGAAATTGAATGGCTTGATTGTCAGCAAGAGATTTTCCCTCGCCCCAAATTCGTCGTGATCGAGCTCGTTCGATACTACGATCGAGACAGTATTGTGCCGCGCCACAAGAACTGGCCGCTTGGCGAATGCGATTCTCATGAACAAAGGTTTGCGCGAGGGCGAGTCCTTGGTCGACGATGCCCAGAATGGCGGATCTCGGAACCCACGCCCGGTCGAATTTGACGGTGGCGTGGTCGGTCGGCATGTTGAGTGTCCATTCATAGCTGGTGATACGTACTCCAGGGGTTTCTCGTGGTACAAGGAAGGCCGTAATACCTTTGGATGATCCAGCTAATCCCGAGGTCCGCGCAAAGATCAAAAAATGCGTACAGTGGTGAGCGCCGGTTTGCCACTTTTTAGCTCCAGTGATCTCAAAGCCTCCACGAGCCTCTTGCGCCAGACTAGACATAAACGTCGCGTCACTACCATGATCCGGCTCAGTTAGGCCAAAGGTGATGCGAAACTCTCCACGTAGACGTGCAGGGATGAGTGTTTGCCGTTGCTCCTCAGTACCGAAGTGATGGATCATCAAGACATCTGGGAAATTGCCAATAATGCTGTGTTCGTTTTGCAGGTCGTTCGCAAGACCGAGTCCACCTCCATAGACTGGGTGTGAGGCAAGATGATATCGAATTGCTGACATCCATAGATTGGTATCAGGATGTTCTCGTCCACCGTATTGTTGAGGCAAAGCGAAGCGATAGAACCCTTCCTCGTCTGCCAATTGCCGAGCCTGTTCTGGGAGATTATCAGTAATTGTAAATCACAGGGCGATAAACATAGTGTAACAAGGGGCTGAAGTCTTGCAGGGTCTCTAACTCAACAATTCTTCCCATTCTGAATGTGGATTTCCTTGATTCTCCCAGTCAGTCCGTGAATACTCCCTGCGATGGTCAAAGAAACGATTATTGTCATGTTGATGCTGCAACGGCAGAATTGTGGAATCAATAAAGCCATCAACAGACTTCAAATAGGCCAGTAGATCCTGAGGCAGATCGAAATTCATGATAGCAATTGTCTTTTGTTTGCTATTGTTGAAAATATCCCCAAAGGCTCCTTGCATTTTATAGAAAAAAACGTCTTCATCGGCTTCCCCGCATTCGGGCCTCGGTATTGAATGGCGCCTTTCGGTTGGACGATCACTTTGTAGATCAAGTTCAGTTTGCATGGATAGAAATTTAGTGCGAATTGGAGCTCGGAGCTGAAGGTAATTATGAGATGCTTTGTGTTGTCCTTTTTCTTGATCTGTAGACATCTTTCTTTTTTTTTTCTTTCTTATATTCTAGCAATTATAATTTATCTCTCTCGGCGTCCAGGCTCAAGGGTATTCCTACGCCCCAGACCATTTCCAACTCCACCGCGGATCATTGCATCGCCTTTCTTCCCCAGTACAACTTCTAGCGCCTGAAGCAGGGCGTTGGAATCGTATCGCATACCAACCACAACTTCCCTGTCATCCTCCATCATCGTGATCTTGCGCCCATATAGACGAAGTGCCTCGATTCCCATATCTGCCAGCCTCTCGCGGTCTATTTGAGGAGTACCAGGACCATCGAGGTGGAGAATATGAGTCACATATGATCTATATGGTAGAGGGGTGTGTGGGCGTACTGTGTCTGGTGATGTCGGGGATTTGGTGGGCCTATGATGATTGTCATGGTGATATCGCCCGCGGCTTTCCTCGCCGGCACGCGTGATTGCTTCAACAAAATCCGATGCCATGAATGGCTGGGTAGGTGGACCGGTCTCACGGTCAAGAGATCCATTCAAGATTAGGATTTTGTGGCGAGCTGGGCTTGTGACAATACTCTTTCCAACACCGCGAAGGATGACAGCTGGTAAGATAGATGTATATAAGGAGCCAATACTGTAGATGATTGCCTGTGCATCATTCAATGCCTCCAAAACGCGTGGGTTGGCGGCTGGGCGGATCTCTTGGCCGTATGGATTGATATACCAGATGCGACTGATTCGACTAGGCAGGTCTTCATTTTCAGTTTTACTGAAAGAGATGTTTTTGTTACGTAGACTTGCAAGAGAACCAGGAAGATGGTCTTCTTCGTAAGAAACCGTGTCAGAGAAATCTGAAACGTCTGTGTCTTCTAGATCATCCCCATCTGCAAGAAGAAGGCTGGGTCGTCGAGCTCGAGAATCAGATTTGAGTGCCGTTTCTTCACTAGGATGAGAAATACTGTTCTGGCCGACGATTATGGTGCCATTGGCCAATGTAGCAGAGATGTGATGAGAAAAATTTGAGTTGATTGCGGGAATCACACGAACAATATCAGACTGCACCCCACATATGCTTCCTAAGAGATATATGGCACTCTCGAAGCTTCCGCTGAAGAGTCGTGCACCAGTAAGAAACAGGTTTCCAACACTAGCAGAGGTGAAGTCAAACGTTGATGACGGCGGTCGAGCTCTTTTCAAAATCTCCAGATTCAACAAGTTGAAAAATGAGCGAATTAATTCCTTTTTGGCCGGAGGAATGGAATGCCATAAGGAGGATGTACCATCTACAATAGCCAGCCATTCCTGAGATGCCGCAGATGCCTGGGCAGGCAAACGGTGATTGAACAAAGTCTTGATTGCCGTGCGTTCGGAATTGTTCGATGTATCTGGGATCAGACGGACTAGGCGACCTAGAACGCAAGTTAACAAGATGACAAGGTGGATGATGGGATGAAAGGGATAATTACTGCGCACATCGCCAATCCCTGGGCCCCCAAAAATTCGAATCAGCTCTGATGATGAGCCACCATTGTCGCTGATAGGGATAATGTAGCTCAGAGGGCAATCCTTGCTTTCTCGCAGGGCCTCAAACACATCAACGAGGTTATTTGCGGCACTACCTCCAGAGAGTACCGCGATTCCACGATTTTGGGATGACATGGCAGAACAATGGCGGTCCGTTGAGCTTAGACTCTGGACCTTGAAATAATAAAAGGCTTGTTGCTTTATAAGTCGCAACCGCTACTAGTAAGAGGTGGTCATTAATAGGTGACGTTCAATTGTGGACGTGTCTTTGTGGGTTATTAAGAAGATGACAGATATCTTTTGTGGCTCGGATATATCATTGATGGAAGTTGAAAGATGCAGATTTGAATGGTTTGACCAAGGGATGGAAAAAAGAAGAACCGACCACTCAGTTGACAGGATTCTATCCTCCAGAGTGATAATAGAGCCAACACTGGAGCAACTGAATGTTGTTGATGTCGAATTCGTTCAAGTTGACGTTTGAAGTTGGCGTGGAAGTAGATTGAACAAGGCAACAAGGCACCAGCATGTGATAAGATCACGTGTTGATAACATCATATCTCCACGTGACACTGCTCAGCTTACCTCAGCTAGCCACGTGATTTTCCAACCGCCGACTTTCGTCTCCGCGCAACCTCGCCGTGTCCAATGAACACCTCGCAGTCTCCTCGAATCGTCTCCACAAGCAAGAATATCCTCGGTCAGATGCGCCGATTTCCGGCGGAAGGTCCATCACAACGCACCTCTTGTGCAGGTTGGGGTTTTTATATCGGGGAAAGACGATCCTGATGGATCTGGAGTATCGGAATCTACTGGCACCGAATGGGCCACCTCTCTTTTCCAGCGACTTTCGGTCCCCTCGACTATCCCGGCCTGCCGCGGGTGAGTTCCTCCAGCGCAGTCCCGAGTCTGGTGAAATGGAGAAGACCCCGCCTGTCACAGGCAAGCGCCGAGGTGGCAGCCGTAAGGCCTGTAATGAGTGCAAGCAGCAGAAAGTGAGTCGCCTATGCAGCTGCGACACCCTTCCTACTTCCCCTCGCAGCCGAGTCTAGTATGATCTTGAAGGTCGAGAGCAAAAAAAAAAACACAGATGGGGGAGCTGGATTGGATCATGAGCCCCTGAGTCGGAGACATTGAAAGCCTGTCATCTGGTCTACTCTCCTCTTTTATCACACTCTCTCTTCTTTTGTCTGTTTGATGACCAGCCCCACTAATATCTGTAAATGAGATAGTTGAGATGTGATATTGTTCAAACACCGGCCGCGGCGTGCTCACGCTGTCGTCGACTTGGTATTGACTGCAAAGTCGAACAGTCCTTTAAGCGTATCTCCAAGCGACGGTATTGTCTCTCAACCCCTCGATCGTGTATCATGCTATTTCTCCTGCTAATGAAAATGCAGACGCAATGCAGAAATGGAAAAGGAAATCGCAGATCTCCGTCGGAAGTTAGCAACTAATCCAATGGATCAAGAGCAATCTACCGATACACATGCTGGCGATGACCTCTCTCAATGTTCAGAGGAAGTCTTTTCGCGCCGTGCATCGGCCACAGTAGATCGACCGAGACCTGTTTCTGTACCAGCAGAGCAGCACCCCTCTATGGCAACTCCATTGACTATGCAAAGAGATGGATCTATTCTATCGCAGGATGAAAATACTCCATGGCGTCTTGAAGACATTTCCCTCTCTCGTGCTCGAGTGTCTCGACTATATGAACAGTAAGTCCAGATCATGCCCTATATGTTGGATCACCATAACAAATCTGACAAATTGAGCCTACCAGATATTTCAATTACTATCATCCATTCCTCCCATTATTGAATCCACCCAAGCCACCGGAGATCTATCTCAATCGGTGTCCTCTATTGGCATGGACAATCATTTGCGTGGCTAGCCGCCGTTCTCCCACAGAGCCGGGCCTTCTCGGTGCACTATCGGGACCCTTCAGTAGACTTCTTTGGTCGACTATAACCAGCGTACCACAGGATTACCGCGTCGTCAAAGCATTATGTGTTTTATGCACCTGGCCTCTACCGACTACGAGTCAACGTACCGATGCAACTTTTATGTTGAGTGGCCTGATGATGCAGATTGCGATGCAACTAGGTTTGCACCGTCCAGTCCAGGCGGAAGAATTCACAACCTTCAGAATGGAAGTCCAAGGAGAAGCGTTGAAAGATAGACTTCATACTTGGGTCATTTGCAATATTGTCGCTCAAAAGTTCGTTCTCATTTCCATGCCCTTGCCCTTGCTATTCTATTTATAATATATCGACAAATGCTAACTTTCAGAAGCGTGGCCACTGGCTATGGCCAACCACCTAGCACAATCTACGATTGGGCTCTTGAGCCTGCATCTCTCAAAGATGCCGATTATCGCCTGCCCAATGACCTAACCATCCGTCTGCGCATCGAGAAGTTCTGTGATCGAGTTACCAAGGCCCTCTATAGCAGTAAGCCCGAACCGGGGGAGTTTATCAGTGCCGAGAAACTTGTCATTGTTCAAATTCTCGAAAGTGAACTGCGCGAGATGGAAGTCGAATTCGGCCGTGAAATCTCTGGTATGTCGATCACCACCTTGGACCCCATCATCCAATTCCAGGTCTAACACGAGGGTTCAGCAATCAACATGATCCACCTGAGAGCAGCTGAATTGCATTTTCGATACTTCGTGTTCCTTGGATCCAGCCCCCGCAGTGACGATCTGACGAAGCTTTTCGTTGCAACGACTTCGTTCTTGGGGAGAGTGCTCGACCTTGAAACTTCTCCCGGGGAATTGATCGGCCATTCTACAAATTATATACTCCAGATGATCGTTTCTGCTGCATTCGCACTTATGAAGCTCCTGAAGAGCAATTTTAACCGACATATCGACTTCAACCACGGAAAATTACTTTTCAATGGAGCTATCTCAGCAATACGTAGAATCAGTGTCATGGATCACGATCGTCCGATTCGCCTTGCTGATATCCTTGCACAAATGTGGAATGCCAGCGGACCAGACCGCCCAGAAGAGGACGTACTTCAACTGAAAGTTCGTTGTCGGATGAGTATGAGCCACGTCTATGATACTGTATGGCGCTGGCGCCAGCGGTTCCGACCCATGAAGAGTATTGAAGAAATACAAGGTGAGTCTGCGATTGAACGATAATACGTATCTAAGGAAGCGTACTAAGTCACCTCTTTTAGCTGCAGCAGCAATAGCCAACCAAGATATCTTATCAACAACAGGCCCTTCGGCACGTCCGCAAGATCAATCTCTCGATGACTCGTCTCTTATACTGCCTGCCCAGTTTGATGAGAGTGGGGCCTTTTTTAGTGAAGCTGGCTTTTCAGAAGTGTTTGATAGTTTAAATTGGGTCTTCGATGGTATTCCCGACTCCTTCGTTGCACCGCCGGTTCTATAGGAAGGACAGAATTGCGGATATTTGACCATTCTCTTCTGTATATATGGATTTTGAACGCGTTTTGAGCGAAGATACCATGGAAACCAAAAAATTGCTTTCAATGTTCCTCCTTGACTTGAGATACGTTCCAAGTATGCAAAGTAGTTTCCAAAGTTCAGAATGAGCCCTTGAGTATGGTGTGCCGATCTTTGCAGCGAGAGATGTGCTGCATGTTGTGAAACACAATACCCGATCTCACCAACTTTACCCTTTGCTGTAGGGCACGAGGCATGAACCGACCCTGTGGGATGCCTGCTGTAATACTGTAAATATGCAATTTGATAATGAGATGTCTAGAGTCTCGTTCCCTGCAGCTGGTCTAAATTCGTTTACATATCGAGGTTTGACCCGGAAATGCGGCTGCCACGGAAAGCGAGTATCACTTTCAGTCTGTAATGAAACAGTCGGTGAGTATGATATACCTATATCGTGTTCAATGAAAGGAGATACCTGCCTAGCCTGAGACAACACGTGAAGGAGGATTCTTTTGGTTCAGACTGACTGCAAGCTAATTAAAGAGTCTATCTCGCCAATTCATTCAGCCTAGTTCCTCGGATCCCAAACCAAAATACCGGGCCGGATCACAGCAGATATGTCTGTCCTATGCCAACGAGGCTTCCAGGGTTCCATGTGACAACTAACAGTCGAATTCAAAATGAAGACTTCACAGGAATTGCTCTACGAAGAATAGGACCCTGTCTCCTGGCACTATCCTCAAGCATGATAGCTGACAAATATGAATCCATAAGAGTCAAGAGAATTGGATCACCAAGAATAGGAGAGGATTGAAAAGTCCGTGAGAGGTAAACATTATCTGGAAACTGGTGCCCAAGTGGTCATTTAGAATAGTATCATTATTTACGAGCAAAGCCTCGGATCACCTAAAGTTCGGCTATACCCAACGTGGAAAAAAATGGGGTAAATGCAAACCCCGTTTTGATAGAAAGACTGGGGTGATATGACAAATAACAACAAGCTTGACGTCCAGATAGTCTGGGGCCTTCGTAGATCAAACTAATTACGCTGGTAGCATACACGAAGGGGAGAAACTATCGACTGGAGAACAGAAAAATATGATAGTAGAGGAAAGGTATAGAAGACGCGCAGTACTGAACGCAAAGCATCTGATCCTTCAACGACATTCAAGTTGATCTATCGAGATATTTTGACCATATTCAAGATCCTGCCTCCTCCAAACCCCCAACTCACGTTTCAAATAGGTCCATAAACCTGTGCTACAACTTTGAGTCCTTTCTTTGAATAGTTCTCATTCAAATCTCCTGAGCGAGAGCAATAAATATAATCAAGATGGATAGTGCATACTAGTATTATCGACAGAAAAAGAACCGAGGAATGATCTTTATTTACTCCTTCAGATCGGCTCAAGGGGCTCATTACGTGCTAGAACAAAATCCAGACCTAAAACCTAGTGCTTCCTACTCAAGGACACGATGCAACCGGTCATAAACTACAGACAATCAAGACGATCAGCCTGTGATAGATGTCGAGGGTTCAAGCTGCGTTGTGAAAGAGATCAAGCCAATGGACGGTCCTGTGAACGTTGCCTCAAAGCCCAAGTGGAATGCACTACAAGCGTTGCCCAGCCGACGCAATCGTTTTATTCGATGAGAAAAGACATATATCCCTTTTCAAGAAGTTGTGGAGATTACACTCGAGACGGAATTTCTTCCTCTGCGCTTCTTCATCGACCATGCGATTCAAGGGTAAGGAAGTCAGTTCGCTCTTCGGGAATTTATCACCGAATAGAGCAACAGAAGCTCAATACATGGATCGACCAGAGCGGATTTCCTTTCATAGCAGGAGACGATGCCTTTCTACACCCTGGGACCAAGGATGTACAGCTGAATCAAATATCTTATCCAACTTCCTCTCTTGATAAATGGGACCAAGAACCCTTAGCTTGGACTGACAGCCATCTGCACTACGTGAGTAATTCTACCTTGAATGGGAAGAAAGAGAAAAAATTTCCAAAATGTTGGGTTAATAACACTCAATAGCCGCCGACCTATAATCATCAACATGGTCATGAAAATGCGTGGGATGCAGAAAGCACAAGTATCTGGCCGGACCCTTTAACGATGCATACCGAGTTTCCCATTTCTGCCAATACTGAGTTTAGCTCAACACAATATAATGATCGAGGGGATAATTGGTCTACCAGTGCTAATTATCCCCAGGCGGCAAAAAATCCTGGCATAGGCTTACAGTCGCCAGTGGAAGAAGAAGACTCTTGCTTTGAACCAAAAAATAACTTGTCTCGACCGAGTTCTCATGCCCATTTGAGGAGTCTGATGCAATTAAACCTCGAGCTACTTACAGATCTTGAGAATCTAGAATCCATCTCGATTCTGCTTGGATCATCATGTAATCTGGCCGAGAAATCGGATCAAGTTCTCTCAACAATGGATTTACCCATATTCCGCATAATCGGTCATTCAGATCGGTTCCTGGACATTGTCACAACAAACCATGTCTTCCCAGGAACTCATCTGCCGAAAGAATCTCCCATAACTCCCGAGCAGCAAGGTTTAAGTCCATGTGAGAACCATTGCCCACCTAACGACGGTTTCAAGAGGATCGAGGATTGTTTTGACACTATGCCGAAGACTAAGAGCTCAGGTGACGGTGAATATAAGATATTGAGTGATATACCATCGAGTTCTCCTGGAGATGAAGGACTATGTGCTTATAACCTATCGGAGTCGTTGAGTGTTCTGGCAGCCTATTGCCAGCTCATTCGTGTTTATCATACACTTTTCAACCAGCTTCACCGGCTGTTTCTGATAGTTCCACCCGATGACGCGGCTGGTATCTTGTCACTGCCTACCCTTCGGTTCGGAAAGTTCCATATGGCTGGACACTTCACAGCCAAATTGCAAGTTCTCATTGATCTCAGCTTCCATATGCTTGGCAAAATAGATCATGCACTTGGAATCCCGGAATTAACGAAGGGGGTCTTCGGTGAAGGCCTGGCGTTTCCTGCTCAGCATATCTCATACACTACAAGTATTTCCACCAGTACTAGCACTGGTGCCTCACTGGGGTCTTTACGAGACCATGTTGTGACCAGGGAGTATGTAATGGTCGGCCAGTCTTTGAGGGAGACAATGAATTTCTTGCAGGCCTTTGTCAAAACCATAGCTGTTGATGGCGTTCCATAATCGGCTTGTTTAGCAACAAACATGAAATGAACCTCATAGTATTTCAAATTATCCTACTGTGATAGAACATCGTTCTCAAGAAAATTTATCTCTCGAATTTCATTTTGAGAGTCTGAAACATTCTTGAGAATCAGCCATAGAAACAGAGTTTGCCTTACCAAGAGCTTCGATTTGATTTATCTAGAAATTAAACGAGTCCTGCCCAGCTATGACCTGCAACGAAATCTCACTAAGGGATTTCGCTCTAGTCGGCTTTCAAACAAGACCATTCCTAGATTAGCAAATTCAAACTTTGTCTGTCTACTCGGATACGGAGACCGATGCCGATACCGAATGATTATGAGACAAATGACCAAGGACGCAACATGGCCGGAAAACCCAAGGATAGTAAAATGCATACTTCATTCAGCCTCAAATATGATATACTCAACTAGAGTACAACAAAAAGGTCAAAGGTTGATTACTAGTAATGCTTTGTCCACCATTCTGAAAAGAGAATAGTGCCAGCAGTCCAAATGGGCTGCCGTATTATAATGGTAATCTGGTCTAACTTCCTGGAAATGTGACTCAAAAGTGGACTGGGAACTGAATATTTTTTAATATTTTTTTGGCGTGGAAGGTTGATGGAAATAGCGAATGTTACAAAACATATAGTGACACTGGAGAAGGTAGAATATATATCCAAAGTTTGAAATTTTGGACATAACTATGCTGTAACTTCACCAGGGAGGTACATGGTGAAGTTAGACGGAATTCGGTTCGAGGGTGGCACAGGTATTTCCCGATTGTGGGAGATAATCTCGAGCAGGGTATTTAAGTATCTCTGAATGGCCCTTGTAGAATCCAATAAGATATACAAGACTAGCTTCACATCAGTGCAGTAATCACAGAGCTTGCTATGGCCGCGCCTATCTTCAAAGACATCCCTAATCTGGAGGGAATCTGGAGTCTAGTAAGTAGGGGACCCGCCAAAATAATGGACTTCAGTTTATGAAGAAAAAGAACAGGAAGTTGTCCAACGATCCTGACGAAATGTTTGAACTGGTAATGTCTCTTCTATATGCGCTACAATATTCTGGTTAGCAGCTGCTAATTTCGATTCAGCAAGGCATGCCGTGGGTTGTTCGAAAGGCCCTTAAATACGCCAGTCTTTCATTGAACATATCGCAAACAACTTCAATTCCGAATCTATCAGAGAATCCTGCGCATGATCTTGGGAGTGATAACACGCCAGTGACAACACTTCACGTAAGGCAAACCGTTAGCCCTGGTAACTTTGATAGCGAAGGGTCATATTCGGTGAATGGGGAGGCAAAGGAATACTCCCTTCCGATATTTGGAACTATCTCGATGCAGCTGCGGTATATGAATGCTATGGAAATTTCTGACGAGGTTCTGCAACAGAAATTGTCTGAAGGTAGTCCATCAAAAACTGTCATAGATGAGCTTGCTCAAAATTCAACCAAAGGGTGGAATGCACGGGTTATCTGGGGATTTGAAGTCATTGATGGACGACGATATCTCACAAGAAATGTGGTCACTAGCAAAAACGAGAAGTCTGTCAAAGCTAGAATGGTTTATGAATTCCATGGTTAAGCCATATTGGTAACTATTGTCTTGACAATGCCAAAACGAAATTTTCTTGTTTACTGCTTGAAAGGAGCACTCTGCCAGACAGCCATATGAGACAGCATAGCAAGATAATATCATCTTAATTTACAGAACCCCAAAAAACTTCGAATAAGTAAGGGAAGTAGACGCGCATAGTGCACCAAGATAGATAGGAAGTAAGACCATCTTCATTCGCAAAGGGAAAAGCGCCTAAAGCCAACATTCCGACGTAGCTTGCTTACTAGACCATGCACAAGTTGACAGAGGAGTTGACTCTGTTTTTATTGGTTATATTGCAGTTTGAAATTTCTTGAATAGAAAATGAATAAAATCTGTTTTTGTTACGTGACATGTGACCTTTATTCTCAGGAAGACTAAGAATCACCCAAAGGCAAAGGTACAACCAATTTCTTGCCAGAGACATTTCCATTTCTGAGCCTATCAAGGCCAGGAATGACGGCATCAAGACCCCCGGAAAGTATCTCCACTGGAGTAGGCTTTATTTCGCCCTCTTCAATCAATCTTTGGACTACTCTGTACCAGTTGCGTGCCCACAGCCCAATTTCCGGGTTTGGTAGAACTCCATAAGGATCAGGGAGTTCCACTCCCTTCCCAGATATCGCTCCACCCATGACGAGCTCATGCTTCACTGCTTTGCGAGTGAATAATTGTTTTTGGTACTGCTCCAAACCACAATAGCGTCCTCCGGTTCTTCCAAAAGCCTCTTGACAGATAGCCACTGATCTCACATCTGAGAATGGATCTAGGATGTATCTAAGTGTGTTCTTCGTGGCTGCGCGAATGTCCTTTGCACAGGTCGTAGAATGATAGTCAAATACAAGATCAGCACCATAAGAGCGAACGAGTTCAAAGTTGCGAGGGGAGCATGTTGTAACCACACGGTGACCGCAGCTAGATAAAAAGAAAAACAGGGGTCATTATGGATTCACATGAGTAATCAGAACTGAGGACTTACAGTTTCACCATCTGAATTGCAAGCATGCCGAGAGTGCTACTACCCCCGTAAACTAACACATCTTCTTGTGTAGATGAGGGTGCGTCCAATGACCCGGAAATCCGCAGTGACCAGAAGAAAGCAATGCCCAATGTTGCGATTGCAGTGCCCGAGATTCCGGATGCGCTGGTGAATGAAAGGTTTTCGGGAATATGAAAAACGAAATCTTGGTCCACAGCGAGATATTCACAATAAGCACCTGATGTAGGATCGGCTTGGTTGGAGCCCTGCACTGCTCCAAATACTTCATCTCCAACGGAGAACCGTCCTTCTTTAGCAGCTTCACCCCCAATCGCCACGACTATACCCGCAAAGTCGCAGCCATCCCAGAGACCCGGAGTGGGAAATCGAAGAGGCATTTTGAAATCACACGGGTTCAATGCCACAGAAAGTACGCGGACTAAAAGCTGACCTGATCTAGGCTGCTGAATTGGGAGATCAGGCGTAATTCGAAGAATGCCATCCTCATGCTGGATAATTGCCCTTTGTAGGCGTGGAACATCCGTGCCAGCCATCGTCCAAACTAATCCGTTAACTGTGTTAAGATAGTTGAGATTATAGCGAGAAGTAAGAGTAAGAACGACCTGTTTGTCGATACTCTGAAAATTATGCTCATCCTTTAAAAGAGCCATCGACTTGTGGATCTAGTTGACATCTGGCTGATGATAAAATGAAGTGGAGATGAAAATCAAGGACGCTGGTTTGGTTCGAGAGCATCTCCGGGCAATTCGAAAATTCGATTCTCATCAGGTCCTGTACGAGGATAGATTGACATTTTGCTATTTAGCCCAGTCTTGAAACAAATAATACGACGCCGTGGCGATTCGGAAGAAATAGAAAACAGTGTTGAAAATTGGGAAGGCCAGTTAATCTTCTGTTGTCATGAATATATTACATGACTAGTAGCCATAAGATGCAATGTGTCTGGGCAGGAAGACTGACCAGGAGAATACTACCTCGATAGTAGTATAATGAAAGATAGAATTGAAGATGAACCCTGGTATCAACGGGATGAACAAAAAATGTAGCTATCTGGCAAGAGAAAATACTATTGGAAGCGTCTTAAACTACTCTTGGGTGGGCAATCAATGGCTGCTGGGGATATCTAACCGTTTAAATAAAGTAACAAGAACTAAAACAGAAATACGTAGTTGCGCATGAGAGCAAAAAATCAACTTGAGACCTCAACACCAGGACGAGGACGGATAAAAAGATGGAGATCACTCATGCAAGATACATTCTACCAATGGTAACTATACTGTACCCATCCCGAATTCGGTTACACATGATTGGAGTATTCTTCTCGGTTCTTTGAAGCCACAAGGTTCCCCACTCTGACGGACTTTATGCCGCGGAATCCACCCTTGATATGACATATGGATAATTAGAAGTAAACAAAACGGGATATCCTTGATATTAAACGAGAGAATCAAGCCAGAGATGCGATGGACGGGCATTCTAACTGAAGATCCAGCGAGCATAATCCATCACTTTGTTTGCCTCAACCAATTCAACCCTCAACATGTCGAGTGAGATCGTCAGGACAAACACAAAACACAAAGCCCCGCCTTTTCTCCACTTGGATGATCTCGTCATAGCGCGTGTCTATTTCACCACGATGGGAAAAAGTCTCGGACCTTGTTTGCCGATGACCCGACAACTGCAATGCCCCCTCGAATGAATCTTCAAACAAAAAGGAGTATACAGGTTGGACCAGCCGGTATTGCTAAGCGAAAAGTCCGACTGGTGAACAAAAAATGAGACTTACTACAAACAAGGTATCGCGATCTCGGTTTGGTAAGCCAATGTATTTTGGAAGTAATCACAATAGAAGGACGGGGTTTGCTAACTATGAGATAGGATGTCGGACGTGTCGTGCACGTAAGGTGAGAATTTCCGGTTCGACTGGATTATCGGGAAGCTTTATTGAAATATATCAAGGTGAAATGCGACGAAAGGCCTGGACAATGTGGAAATTGTGCACGGCTGCGTCTGGTATGCTCTGGCTATTCGTCTGCAGCCAAACAGCAGACTGAAGAGGTAGGAGAAGACAGACCGGAGAATTCCAAGAGAAAAAGAACATATCGGTCTTGCATCGGATGTCGAAGTTCCAAAACAAAATGTTCTGGGGATCGTCCTGCCTGCCAGAGGTGTCGGAGAAAGAATATTGAATGTGTCTATACCGAGTCCTGTCAACCTAACTGGATAAGACGAATTGAGGATGTTAGCCCTGAGAAACAAAATAGTCTTCCGACCCCTTCAGTCCTTTCAAATGGCTCACCTATCAACAATATCCCCATCCATGCGAACGAATCATGTCGGACATCGTTCTCGTCCATTCCAACCCCAGAGCCTCATAATTCTTCTTTAGAATGGTAATAAACTCCTTCCGACGCCGAGAATGAGATAGAATATTTGCTTACTATTCTAGGTTAACATCCTACCAACTGCCCAGTAGCTGGGGGATAGGAGTTCTCGTGGAAGAGTACTTCAATAACATCCACCCATTGCGATGCTTCGCATTCATCCACAGACCATCCTTTCTACAGAGATTGGATACAGAGGTCACGAGAAGAAATCAAAACTCTGCTCTTCTCTATATGATATGTGCTCTTGGTGCTCAGTGAGTTATCAATCATTGCTATATCGAAGGACATTGTACTGAGCCGGATATCCAGATACCACGCATTAGCATATGGGGAGAATGTGACCTCTATTTCTCCCAAGGCAATTCTCCATGCAGGGAGCCAGTGGGCAAAACAGGCACAGCGACTGATTCTTGAAACACTCGAAATTGTCACAATAGACAATCTTATGGTACGCGCATTGATGTTTCTTCGCATACCAAAAATGATTCTAATCTCCGATAGGCATCAGTTCTTCTCCATGACTATGACATTCGCATGGGGGACTTTTCGAAAGCGTTTATGATAAGTGGTCTTATAACACGAATGACCCAGGCCCTACAAATTAATTTGGAGTACAACACAGATATACTGTGCCAGAACAACGATACAGGCCTCACTGTCACCGAGAAGGAATCTCGCCGCCGGTTGATGTGGAGTTGCTACGTGATGGATGCTCTTGTGGGTAGCGGTGTGGATCAGTTGACGTTGGTTGATGAGAAAGATATGAAAATTCAGTTACCATGCAACGAGCGCAATTTCGTGCAACAGATTCCATGTTTGACTGAAACTTTAGAAACAGGAAATTGCTTGAAGTTCATGAGTGACCACGTGGACAATAAAACCATCTTGCCTAACATGGGCATGATGGCCTACTTTGTTCGCCACATTTCAATTCGGAAAAAAGTACTCAGGTAAGAATATTTCCCAGCGAAGGGTTGCAGGTAATAAATTTGATGTTAACTTGATTCTGTACTAGATATATCAAGCATCTTGACGAGGCTATCGTCCCTTGGAACCCGAATTCAGAATTTGCTACGCTCGAGGCAGAGTGCCGTGCGTGGTATGAATCCCTACCTCCAAGTTTACAATTCACCCCAAGCGCCATTTACATCCGTAAGGATTCCTCGCAGCTTGGTGCTTTGTGTGTGCTACACTGTGCGCATTATCAGACCATCTGCGATTTGTATCGATTAGGTGCCCCTGCGTTATACAAGCTTCGAGCCGCATTTGACTTTCCTCCCGAACAGCAAGGGTTTTTGAAAGAATTACAACAGGTTCTTTTTGATGCTGCGAGGTCATTAGCTACGATAATAGATGAGACTGGTCGTCATGGGTGTAGAATGCTCGCTGATTCATGGCTTCCAACGATCACGTACGACAGCTGTCGCATCATGGTCTACCATTTAACACAAATTCTCGACCCGGGTGATCCAGCAACGAAAAGAGTTATGAACGAGACTCTGCCTCTCTTGCGAAGTAACATACATTGTTTAAGTTTAATGGGATCTCTGAACGCGATTGCGACTTCATTAGTAAGGCGATTGTTCCATGACTTTAAAGATGATGAAACTAACCGGATATTCGTAGTGCTCTGCTGCTGAAACAATGCTGGAAAGATCGGGAATTGGCTCGGAAGTAATCAGCCAGAACATAATACCTGATGATCCATATCAGTCCATTGGAAGTACAAGCGAGACAAGGTAAGTCACATGCTAACATACGATGTTATTTCCGCGACTCCGAAGTCATACTTACAATGCCAGAATTGAGATCCTGCCCGGGACACCCGCTCAGAGTGCTCCAGACTACGTTCTCAACCCTCTGTCAATATTCAGAATGGCAAGGAAGTCAATACCCGAGCGACATGCCCCTGAAAGTGCTGGCAGTTCATCCGCACCGAATAGCACGCGACCAGATTCTATCCCGGATTTGGATCAGCCCGTTGGTGAGAATGGAGATGGCACACAAGGGAATTCCACAAATGACAACGCCATTAATCAGGGGAGCCTCGAAGAGCTTCAAACTCTTTTCATGTCAGATTTGGGGTGGGCCTGGCAGCCGGCAGAGACTGCTGTTGGTTCCGGCATCGATGGTGCTGGATTGTTACCATGGGCTGGAGGTTATCCTTCTACACAGTCAGAGCCCTGGCTACCTGTATTCCCATTTCCGCAACAAGATTGAATTAACAGGTGTACTCGGAGACTCAGCCTCTCAAATATGGTAATAGGCGATGGCCGGGAAATATGGAATTGTTCTCTCGCTCGAACCCCATATGAACTGTTCTGAAATTAGAGTTAGCAAGTTCCTGTTATAAATAGCAATGCACTCCTGAAGCTGACCAAAATCCATATTAAAGACTATTGATATGAATTGTGCCAAGTTAGATTGAACTGATAATCCAGTTTTCGAATTAAACTTCACGATCGTGACCAAAGATGTCAGTTAGAGGAAGACACGACAAAAGTAAAAAAAAAGAAACCATAGCCTCTACTCTGGAACGATGAACTATTCATGACTACTTCCCTCGTGTGGGTTACATTCCCCGGCCTATCGGCTATTCTTTTATGAACAAGCCGGGCAAGATCCTCGAGCGTTCGCTGTTGCATTGTCGGTCCATCGGCTATTCGCGAGAATCGCAGGGGATAGGATGCTCGCGAGGTTACTGATCACGAACAAGACATACACAAAAGAGATGAATTTTTCCAATCAATATCATTAAACTTCTTGGAAAGACCCCATTCGAAGGTTGCCAGAATACTGCTATGGATGCACTCGCAATTACTGTCCTAAGGTCCAGACCAGTAGTCCCAACGGATCTCACCCAATCCCTAGAGCAAATAGCAGTTTCAGTACGTTAGATTCGATCATGTTAGCCTGTTTATTAGAATTTATATTAAATTTGGAAGAGAAAGATTGATTGTGTCAAAAATGTAACTCGGTCTCTTCTGGCCCCTTGATCGAATGACTGTTTCGTTCGGGGTCAATGGTTGTGGAGGAATGCCATGCTAGAGCGTCTTGGTAATATCTTGCGTCACAATGGGAGGTCACAATGGGAGGTAATTAGTAGGAGTGAGTAGAACAATTGTAAGTACAGTGCTATTAAGCGGATCCCATTTGAATATTCATATTAGACAATTATCGCAGCCCATGTGCGCCGGTTAAACAAGAATATTTGCAACCATACTGTAATCCCCACGAAGTCATACACTAAATTAATAATCTATCATAGCTTATTTGACTCTATTTGAGTCCACAATCAAGTTATCGCTCGAAAAATGCCCTTGCTGAACCTAGGTATCAATCACTCCTAGATGCGGAGGCTTCGATGTCGGTTTCGCTTCCCGTAATCCTGGATTCGTGGCTTTTTGGAATTTGTGATCCAGATACTGTATGATGATCTAGATCCAGAAGGTACATATACCAATAATATGTCCCTAAGATGTACTTATTAGATGATATGTATAGGTTCATCGGCTTCCAAATACGTACCACAGAAAAGCCCTCCGCCGAGAATATTCCCAATTAACGTCGGAATAATTCCTTTCCAGATGTAGAGACCAACACTCAGCCCTGGAGCTTCCTCCCAAATGCCCAGAGGGATGAATGTCATATTTGCGACAACATGGTCGAAACCCAAAGACACAAATGCAAAGATAGGAAACCAGATTCCAATTATCTTCGAAGCCAGATCGCGTCCTTGAATTCCAAAAAAACAGCCTAAACAAACCAGCCAGTTACAACCAATCCCGCGCAGGAATATCATATGGAAATCCGGTGTCAGTTGCTTTTTGGTGGCGAATGTGATAACGGCGGATTTGAATGGCTCTGCAGAAAATACTTCGCCGTCTGTTCATTCCCTTCATTGGTAACGCCCGAGTATTATATCAGGAATCTCACGACTTACATCCGAAAATAATGGTCACCATAAACAGTGACCCGGCCAAGTTTCCAAGGAACGTTATAGCCCAATGGACCAACATCTTCCACCATGTCAATCGCCGCTGGAGAGCGGCAACGGTAGTAAACTGGAGAGTAAAAGCAGTCAGTGAAAGCACACATCCCAGGATCGTCCCCAGGAGTCATACCATGAAGGATCCAGTGCAAAGGTCAGCTCCCGTCAAGATGATCATACATAAACCATATGGGAAAACCAAGGCACTGATGGTTCTGATTAGCCCTGGGGCATTTTCCTGGAACCAGGGAGTCGCATTGGTGCTGAGGGCTGTTCCGCAAGCAAAGGCAAGCAAGCATCCAGCAGAGACCGAGCTAAGGAAGATTTTATCCAATCGCATATTCCCTTTTTGCTCTCCCAGCCTCGCAACAGCTTCCAAGACCTCACTTGGAGATAGGGTGTCGAGACGCATGATTATGAGCAGACGCAAGTGCTGCCTTTTTCACAGAAAACTAGTGAATACAAATAAAGATATTATAAGTTCAAAATGTAGCACTGTTTCATCGGATGGGATTGCGATCGAGGAGGTGAGGAGGAAAAGGTCGTGCTATCCGCCATTATTTATTCTCCACAAACCAAGTCCCATCATTTCCAGCTGAAATGATAACCCTGAAAAGGCTATCGCAGATGTATCCAGTAATCGCCAGCGTATATTGATTGAGTTTTGTGACTGAAAATCGCCATTGGAAGACCCAAGAAAACAAGTAGATAGTCCCCTTTCGACATACATTCCAGTGTGAGTGATGATTGCAGTATCGTCGATCTTTTGCCAAGAAGAAATATGCTAGCCACTAAAGAAGCACCAGCTTATCATTTCAGGGCTCGACCAGGGAGGCTTGGCGAAGATAAGCCGACCATCTTTCGTTGCATCTCCGCGGATGACCATCGCGGCAGATATCATCAATTATACAGGTGAAAATGGAAGAAAGGATTTCTCCAGAGAGTGGGGAGAGTTCGTGATGTCTAGACTTCCTATCATCATGTGTCTTGAGACTAAGATGATCGCCAAGGCTGTATCATCATCAGGAGGCAGCTTTCTTGCGTTGAAATGAAAATCAATCTTGACCAGATAGCTCGAAGAAGCGGAAAAGAGAATACCTATTCTCTTTTCATAGGTATGGGGGAAATTTGAAAACAATAATCAGTCAGATTTCAATTGCGGAGTGATCCACCTTCGCCGAGTGCATCCCCCAAAACACCATTGTGAATCGAATTGATGTCATTTTCTTAACCCAGTATCCAATGTTACCTAACTTTGGACACTGCAATGCTTTATGGCTACCTAGCCATAAAGCATTGCAATATTACAGAGATCAAAGTCATCTCATTCAATGACGCCAACATTCGGGTTAAATTTGGGGAAGTAGTAAAGGACAAAGAGGATGAATGTTAGATATATATATATAGTATATATATTTGCACCTTTAAATTATAGAGTACTGCTATAATTATCTAAATTGAGTACATTATACACTCGTTGAATGGTTTAGTACCAAGAAGAGCCACAGCAATTTAAGGTTAAATAACGGATCCAGGATGATATTATGGGGTGATTCACTCGATGTGGTGCACTACTCGGCGGTAGAATACAATAGTAGTTCGGTACGTCACTGGTATAATTGGAAACCACTCAATGCCATCAGTATGCTGAGTACAAATGTGATATGCTAGTAGTACACTGTGAAGTTTTACTCATGGGCCTAGAAACAAGATTGAGCGACGAGGGCAGCCTCAAGTATTATGTATATTGATGTCTGAAGCTGTGCAAAAGCGGCGAGGAAATCTGGCTCCAGGACTTATTAGTGGCAACAAACAAATAATACTGGCCATACTACTGATTTGGAATAACCGAGGCTCAGTGATACCGGATTATACTAGTAGCGGTCTCTTTCTTTCTAAGTCCCAGGTGTTCTAGGAATATCTGTAGTAAGTGTAGGTGGTACTTGTAGTAGCCGGAGATTCACTGGCAATTGACCGTAGATGGCGGTTCCATCGTATTTGATTGCTCAAGTTAAGCATAATTTGATGAACTGCAAATCATGGCTTATTCTGTGTCTGAGGCCGTTCAAAAGTATCCATATCAAACTGGGATTTTAAGACCAAGACCTTGACTAGTTCTTTGACCCGTTAATTCAATTCATAAGTCTGCCCAATTTATTCCCGAATATTCACCCTTGAAAGAATTCATTAAGTGTAATACCGCTGCTTTTGGCAAATGAAGACCCGAGTTTCGCGCGAGTAAGGGGTGGCACGGTAAACTGGGCGGCGTACTTTGTAGGAACGACTCGGAGTGATGCCCCGGGATGCAATCAGGCATGACGTCGCAATATTGAAATGGGTTATACCGTAACAGCCTTTTGAAACCTGAAACAACTTTCAATTATTATCTTCACTGCGTAATCAGTCTTCACTATGGTGGAAGACCAAAATACTGTCATCAAGTGGGTTCCCACAAGACTTTCATTGCTTGAAAAGTGCAATGGTACTAATGTTCGGCCACGAGAAAAGCGAGTTTCAGGAGTTGGTCAATATGACTCCTGCAGAGCTTCGAAGCTGGCTGAAAGAGTCAGAATCAAACTCAGCAGGGTGGAATAGTGAACGGGGGGAGACCGTTGGCCATGAAAGGTAAATAAAACGCCAACAAAACAAGCAAGATTGAGGAACGAGAAGAGATCTCTTAGTACTGTCCCGGACGATTAAGTGGCCGTAAGATCGTCAATACCTTGGAACATAATCCCACGGGGCATCCGGCTCAGTACACAGAGTATGATATCGATCACATGCGCCGTGTTGTATCTTACTGCAAGCGACACCTCGCCCAGGAAGAAAGTGCAAAGCAAAACCCCCACAGTCGAAGCTATCGGTCTTTGAAGAATGGGGAAACGATGCCCTAAAATAGTAGCTAGCTAGCCAATACCGATGCTAATAGTGCTTTAGCTCGCTACGTAAACCATTGTCGGTTGTTCAATTTCAATTTTAATACATAGATGCTTTCAAATTCTGACTAAATCGTTTTTTTGCAATACTTGTAGTCCCACGTTCTCTCTACATGATAACACCATGTAGACTGCGTGGGCGTGGGGGCAAATGGGATGTTCGGGAATCAATTGTTTAATCATGCCGTAATCGGGTCCATCTGAGGCAAAATATCCCGGGCATGAATCTGACCGAGTCGCGCAACTCGGTCACGAGGAAGTATCCGAGAGTGGGAGCCGAGGCCAGTGAAATGGCAATTGATTGGCTGAAAGAGAGATACCCACAAACCTTAGCGGGATTTGATAGGATCAAAAGCTCATCAGGACGTGGGGGCAACGCGGGGAAAACGCGGAGTATTGATTTTTTCGATGATAATCCCATTAGCTCTCGAATTAGAAGGGCGTGGATAGGCGTGGGGGTGATTCTGGTAGCATAAAAGCTCCCTCCGCATCTTGAAGAACCCCAGATTGACTACCCCGGATCTTCCATCTCTCCCAGGGAAAACCTCTGGGTATCTCTCGCAACTCAATATGTCTAAACCAGAGAGCATGCACGAAGAAACCACGTCCAAACCCATGGATGTAACTTCACAAAGGGTACCAGTGACAGAAGAAGAGAGCAAACTCATCTGTCGAAAAACGGACCAGACTATCTTATTGGTGTTGATCTGGGTTTACTTTCTTCAGATCTTGGACAAGTCGGTTCTGGGATATGGTGCTACGTTCGGTCTTCAGGCTGACACTGGGCTGACTGGCAATGAATATTCTTTGATTGGATCAATAGGACCAATTGCACAGTTAGCCTGGCAGCCCTTCTCCTCGTTCTTAATTGTCAAGGTTCCACACAAAATCCTCATGCCGTCGTTATGCCTGGGATGGGGCATCGCGCAAGCATGCATGGCAGCATGTTATAATTTTCGAACCCTCATGGCCGCCCGCTTTTTCCTGGGTCTTTTCGAAGCTGGATGCCTGCCTCTTTTTGGGGTCATAACAAGTCAATGGTATCTTCGTTCTGAACAGCCGTTAAGAATTGCGGCTTGGTACAGTACCAACGGGCTTGCTACGATCGTCGCCGCGGCACTGTCGTACGGCTTGGCGCAGATCAACTCAAACGTGCTTTTCCCTTGGCAAATGTAAGGCATCGTCGAAAAGTCTCGGCGCGTCTCGTCCATATGCTAATCTGGTCTTTCTCAGAATCTTCCTCTTCGTTGGACTGCTGACGATAATCTCCGCGCCGGTGGTTTACTGGAGATTGGATAACGATGTTTCGACGGCCCGATTTTTGACAGAATTAGAAAGAGAACAAGGAATGGAGCGATTACGGGCCAATCAGACTGGAACAGGAAGTACAAAGTTCAAGTTTGGCCACGTTTTGGAGGTGGCGCTGGAGCCGAAGACCTATCTATGGGTGGGTATGGCCATGTTACTCAACATTGGCGCGAGTGTGACCAATATTTTCGGGCCATTGATCCTTGGTGGTCTGGGATTCGACAAATATAAGACGACTCTGCTCACTATGCCTTTTGGTGCGCTGCAAATGATCATGATATTATTAGCCAGCTATTTGGCGCAGACAGCACGACTAAAAGGTGCCATCTTGGCTGTCTTCATGCTCCCCGTTGTGGCTGGTCTCGCTATTCTCTACGCCGTGGACCGAACAAAGTCCGCTCAAGGTGCCCTACTGGCTGGATACTACCTCCTTTCATTTCTGTTTGGAGGAAACCCCTTGGTTGTAACTTGGATTATTGGAAACACAGCGGGAACGACCAAAAAGTCCGTCGCCATGAGCCTGTACAACGCTGCTTCTTCTGCAGGTAATATCGTGGGCCCCCTGCTTTTTAGCTCCAAGGATGCCCCTTCATATCATCCTGGATTGCGAGCTTGCCTAGGCATTTTTAGTGCCATGGCTGTGGCAGTCCTCATTCAATGGGCGAATTTATGGTTCCTAAACCAGCAGCAAGCCCGCCGTCGAGTTCGTAACGGCAAGAGCGCCAAGATAATCGATCATTCTATGCAGAGTAACTTCCAAGGAATCATGAATGGAAGTGAAGGAGATGAAATGGGCCAAAATGCGTCCCACGCAGGGTCAAACGCCAACGAAGATCTCACGGATAGACAGAATGATGAGTTTGTGTACATCTATTAGTGCATATATATCGGGTCTCATGGAAATTCAATGATGTTATGATTTTTACATACGAGGAAAGAATCTTATCCATACATTACATAAATCAGCTGGGAATGTTTGAAATTGGCTGTATCGAGAAACGTGTGAAGTTACTTGATCTAACCTGCCTGGCCGACCTTACTTCCAGTCCAAGTCTCCATATTTGGCCCTTTTGGTAATGAACCCATTCATATCTACGCCAGTCAAACATAAAAGGTCGCCCAGCGCGTTTCTTCAAACTTTTACATTCTAGGAAAAGCAATAAGCACGTGTAGAGGGTTTCGGTCGAGTTTTGAAGGAAGACATTAGACCAAGGATGGACAATGCAGGTGAAGCGCAATCCTCGAGAGATGTCGCTTATTCTAGCGAGGAGCACAATAAAGATCACTTAAAAGACTTGTTTTGACTGAATCCTGAAAGACAATATTAACAAATGTTCCTGCATCTGCCTAATTTGATCCACATTAATTATGTCACTACAATGCAACATCCCCATAGCTTAAATTCGAGAGAAGGGAGTTCATTCTTCCAGCAATTGAGATCAAACATCTACTGCGAGTAGAGGTTGAACTTGTCTCCGATTGCTGGTACTCAGCAGTGACTGTATTGACTATCATCTGAGATTACATAAAAAATAGGCGAGTATAGTTTTCATGTCCTGGATCCAACGCAATTTGCGCTTAATAGTCATTCTGTGCTGGCATAATTCGGAGTCGGATTCGGCAGCAGTCAGAATGTTAACCTGGTTTCAACGCCGGAGTATAAGTGCACCCTCCACTGAAAGATTTTGTATTTGGCTTGGATACCAAAAACGAGAAGCTGGAAAGGATGTAAAGTCACTGTAGTCTCCCATATCTGATGTAAGATCAGACAGGAACATTACCAAAAACGACTCCATCCGACCAAACTAAGATCCGATATCTCGTCTCGGATTCGGATCATGCATGTAGGGAAATCATCAGAGCATAGACTAGAAATACCACTGACCATCCCATTGCAATTCAAATGGTGATATATTGCATCTTTTCATCTTCTATCTCTATCACTTGTTGATTCTGAATGAAGATTCTGGTGTCGTATATGTGCCGCAGTCGGAGACTCGGATTTTGCTGATCAGACTCTTTATAAATTCGAATTGATCGAGAATTATTGGAAAACCCTGAACAGCGACCTAAGCTTCCTTGAAAATGACTGAAATCCAACATGCCAATGAGCCCATTGCTATTGTAGGCAGTGCTTGCAGATTCCCTGGAGACGCAACAACACCGGCAAAGCTATGGGAGCTTCTAAAGCAGCCCCGAGACATCTTGAGAGAAATACCACCCAGCCGGTTCAATGTCGAAAGCTTCTACCACCCTGATAATTCCCATCATGGAACATCCAATGTCCGTCATTCTTACATTCTGTCCGAGGACCATCGGTTATTTGACGCCCAATTCTTTGGAACAAAGCCAATAGAAGCAAATTCTATCGATCCACAGCAAAGAGTCCTTCTAGAAACTGTCTATGAGGGGCTTGAGTCAGCTGGTATACCTATGGAGAAGCTTCAAGGGTCGGATACCGGTGTATATGTTGGCCTGATGACGAATGATTATGCGGATATTTTGGGTCGAGACATTCAAAACTTCCCAACCTACTTCGCCTCAGGGACGGCGCGAAGTATTTTGTCTAATCGGATTTCATATTACTTTGATTGGCACGGACCGTCAATGACAATCGACACAGCCTGTTCCTCCAGTCTTATCGCCTTGCACCAAGCGGTTCAAAGTCTTCGCAACGGTGAATGCAGAGTGGCAGTCGCAGCTGGAACCAATCTTCTTCTAGGGCCAGAACAGTATGTTGCAGAAAGCAAGCTCAAGATGCTCTCCCCGAACGGGCAGTCCAAAATGTGGGATAAGGACGCAGATGGATATGCGCGTGGCGATGGCATCGCAGCGGTCATTCTGAAATCGCTGAGTGCTGCGATCAAAGATGGCGATCACATAGAATGTCTTGTTCGCGAGACAGGTATCAATCAAGATGGACGAACTAAGGGAATAACAATGCCCAATCCAGTCGCCCAGGCAGATCTCATTCGCTCAACTTACCAAAAAGCAGGTCTAGATTTGTCCAAGTCCTGTGATAGACCCCAATATTTTGAGGCACATGGGACAGGTAAGAACGAATCTTAGTATCCCATTCAGCTATAGAGATCCGCTTCCCATACTAACCCAATGAAATAGGAACCCCAGCAGGAGACCCTGTGGAAGCAGAAGCCATCAGTACAGCATTCTTTGGGGATGTATCCGGATATTCGCGAGATATTGAAGAACCTCCCTTATATGTCGGGTCCATAAAGACAGTCATAGGGCACACGGAGGGCACAGCTGGACTGGCGGCCATTATGAAGGCTTCACTGGCCCTACAGAACGCGACTATCCCGCCAAATCTTCTTCTGCGAGAACTCAACCCCGCTGTTCGGCCATTTTATAATGATCTCGAGATTCCCCTTGCCGCTCAAAACTGGCCGGACTCATCAAAGGCACCGATTCGTCGAGCTAGTGTCAACAGCTTTGGATTCGGAGGTGCAAATGCCCATGCCATTCTTGAATCGTGCACTTTTGAGTCGATGTCCACTAGAGACGTTGAATCAAGTGGATTGGTGCCCTGTAACCTTTCTGCAAACTCAGAGCGATCCCTGCTGGCAAGTGTTGCTGCCTATTCGGAATATCTGGAGAAGCATGACCAAGTCAGTTTGAGAAGCCTCTTATGGACACTCAATTGCCGGCGCTCAACGTTGCCCGTTCGACTTTCTCTTCCAGCAGCAAACACTTATGACCTGAGAATGAAACTGCAAAGCATACTTCAAGCACCAATGGGTATCTCTGTTCCTACACAGAACCAAGTAGCCAAACCCCCGAAAATTCTGGGGATATTCACCGGTCAGGGTGCGCAATGGGCCCGAATGGGAGCCGAGCTCTTGGATAGTTGTTTACTCGCCAAGAAATGCATCGCTAGTTTTGAAATGGCCCTGCAATCTATACCAGTCCAAGACCGCCCCAAATGGTCCTTAAGAGAAGAAATCTCAAAGAGCACCAATTCGTCGCGTATTGCGGAATCAATGTTCTCCCAGTCAATTTGCACTGCCGTTCAAATAATTCTCGTGGATTTGATCCATGCCTCTGGTATTCGATTTCATACAGTTGTCGGTCATTCATCTGGTGAAATTGCCGCAGCATATGCCGCCGGTTACATTTCCGCCGAAGAAGCCATCATCATAGCGTACTATCGCGGCTGGAGCCTGCAATATTCCAATCAGAATGGCGCAATGATGGTAGCTGGTACTTCTTTCGACGACGCTGAGGAGCTTTGCGAAATGCCATCGTTGAAGGGTCGTGTCTGTATTGCCGCCAGCAATTCCTCGGACAGCGTGACCCTTTCTGGCGATACCGACGCGGTTCAAGAAGCGATGGAAATATTCGAGGATGAAGGAAAATTCAATCGATTGCTGAAGGTGGACAAAGCTTATCACTCCCATCATATGCTATCCTGTGCTGAGCCATATCTCGAGAGCATACGCAAGTTTCCGATACGCCCTGGTCAAATGTCTGATGCCAGAACGACATGGATATCCAGTGTATATGCCACTCCCATTGCAGCGGTGCATGAAGACCTGGCAAGCACATACTGGGTCAATAATATGACAAAACCTGTTCTTTTTTCACAGGCTGTCAGCTACGCTATCAGCTCGAAAGGACCATTCGACATGGCAATTGAAGTTGGTCCTCATCCGGCACTCAAAGGACCTAGCTTGCAGACAATAAACGAGATATCTGGTCAAAGCATACCATATTCGGGAACTCTCACACGTGGAATCCCTGGAACAGAAGCTTTTGCATCCATGCTTGGTTCTGTCTGGGCTGCACTGGGGAGTGGAGTAGTGGATTATGAACGGTTCGAAAAATTGACAGCGCCGGGAAATCCCCCGCCGATCCTTTTGAAAGATCTTCCGAGCTACAAGTGGGACCATGATAGGATATTTTGGCACGAATCGCGTGTATCTACATCATTTCGCGGAGAAACACGACAATTTCATCCACTTCTGGGGATCAAATGCGCCGACGGTACAGTGAAAGAGACCCGTTGGCGCAATTATCTATATTCTCGCGAGATCCCATGGCTTGCACACCATCAGGTTCAGGGGCAGATTGTGTTTCCAGCAGCAGGTTACATATCAGCTGCGACCGAGTTGATTGTCGACCATTATGGGATTGAATCCCTTCAACTAATTGATTTTCAAGATGTTGTCATTGGTCAGGCTCTAACTCTTGACGAAAATTCTGCAATCGAAGTTATCTTTGCATTCACTGTGACGGAAACCAGGAGTCATCGCATAACAGGATATTTCAATTGCTATTCAAACAGCCACAAGAGCTCTTCATCGTTGGTCCTCCATGCATCTGCACGAGCAGTGATATTGGTCGGTGACACAGTGCATGACTTACCCCCTGTTGAAAACAGAAATACGGATTCATTTTTTGCGCTTGAAACGGAGAGATTTTATAATCATGTTGCAAAGATTGGCTTTGGATATACGGGCCCATTTGTCGCTTTATCAGAGCTACGAAGAAAGATGGACCAAGCCATTGGTACTATCCATGTGCCAAATGAGAACGATTCCGAATCGACTTTGTTAATACATCCCGCTGCACTGGATGGGGCGATTCAATCAATCATGCTCGCTTTTTCCTTTCCGGGAGATGGTCGACTGAATGATCTTCACCTACCCACGGGCATTGAGCACCTCAGGATCAATGTTCCTGCCTGCAGGACTGCATCCGGCCTATATTCAAAATGGAACTTCTACTCTTCGATTACAGATGCTGAATTCTCCGAGCTCTCTGGTGATGTCGACATTTACTCAGGGGATGGTCAGCGTACTATTATACAGCTTGAAGGTCTTCATACCACTCCATTAACCCCATTGTCTGTTGATACAGATATACCGATGTTTACGGAAATCACATGGGCCCCAGAAACACCTTCAGAGCAAGATTTTGCACCTATCCCACAACCCGACACTTGTCAGTCTCAAACCCAGTCAGACATCGAAAGGGTAGCCTTCTTCTATTTGAGACAGCTTTGTACGGAGTTTGACCAATTTTCCTCTCTCTCCTCCATTCCGCAGCCTTGGCTTGTCGCATATGCCTATGATTGTGTCTCGAAGGTCAGATCTAATGAGCATCCATCCGCATCATCCGTTTGGATCAATGACACGCTCGAAGATATCACTGTTATTCTGCATAGGTAAGACCAGTGGCTCTGAGACAAAATTTTAGATTGCTCATGATCGTAACTCAACAAACAGAAACGACGATAACACTGAACTGAATATCGTCAAAAGTCTCGGTCAGAATCTAGTTGCTCTTGTTGGCGGCGAGGTTGATGCCCGCGGCATCGTCCTTGGCGAAGACGTGCTGCGCGATTTGGTTACAGCAAATTCATGCTTCCAATTCTTCAAGCAGGAATTAGCTAGAATTGCAGGGCAGATCAGTAATCGTTTTCCACATATCAATTTGCTGGAAATTGGTAAGTCAAATCTTCTTCTTTCTGCCCAACTACGTATTGCATTTATAAGCTATGCACCATTTTGAATAGAGCTGATCAAGACGATTGCTGTAGGCGCCGGGAATGGAGACATAATGCATCAAATTCTTTCCGAAATAGGTACAGCATTTGGGTCTTACACATTCACTGATAGCACAGATTCCTCTTTTGACATTGCGAAGACAAAACTTTCCAACCGCCAACCTAAGATTTCTTTCAAAATTTTGAATATTGAAGAGGATGTTGATGAGCAAGGATATTCCGATCAATCATATGATCTAGTTGTTGTTTCAACGAATCTTGCTATGGCGACAAATATTGAACGCAGTCTAGTCAACATACGTCGCTTGATGAAGCCTGGGGGATACATACTCCTACTCGAGCCCACAGATACAAGCTCCCTGCGACTCGGACTCATATTTGGCTGTCTTTCTGGGCGATCCCTCCGCCAAGTTGAGGGTGCTATAGAGTCAGCGTGTCTCTCAGTTGAAAAATGGGCATACCTGATGAAAAATGCAGGTTTTTCGGATATCGATGTCACACTCAATATCGCAAGCTCTTCTACTTTCCCATTTTCTCTCATGCTATTTCAGGCCATCGATGATCGTGTCAAATTCCTACGCGATCCTTTTGCCGGTTCCTACACGTTCTCTTCAGAGTCCTTGACACTAGTTGGGGGTGCAATAGCAACGACAGCTTCTCTGGTAAAAGAGATTCAGAAGGCTGTTTCCCCGTTCTTCCGCAACGTCAACATATATCATTCGCTATCCCAGATTGTCCAGGATTCTTTGCCACCGCTGGGTACTGCTCTGGTCCTGACAGAGCTAGACCACCCCTTCTTCCAATCAATGAGTACGAACGAGCTTGAAGCTCTGCAAGATTTGTTCAAACAAAATAAAAGCATTCTCTGGGTCGGCAAGGGCGCTCAAAGCAGCAATCCCTTTTCGAATATGTACGTTGGCATTCAAAGAACATTGATGATTGAGATGGACCATCTCCGCGTCCAATTTCTAGATATGACAACTCTCTCCGAAGCTGGAGCTCTCGAGATTTCGAAGCGACTTTTACATTTCATCGCCGCAGACCATTGGGATCATTCAAATCTTTCCCACGAACTCCTATGGTACACTGAACCAGAATTGCGGTTCGAAAATGGCCGCTGTTTGATTCCTCGACTGAAGATGAGCCACGAAAGAAATAATCGATATAATTCTTCGAGAAGACTAATTCTAAAAGAAATACAACGGAATGAGACAGCAGTGACTATAATTCCATCGGATACTGGCTGCCAGGTACACGAGTGTGGCCTACAAATTACCCCATTCGTGACGCGCGTGGATGTTCAAGTTACCAATGCTCTTCTTCGAACGATCCCGATTGGAGACAAAGATCATCTTTTCCTCCTTACAGCCAGAGAGCCTTGCAGCGGGGATTACTTTGTTGCATTGTCTGATAGATTATCTTCTGATCTCAGCCTGCCGCCCTCGTGTATACTCAGATGTGGCCAGTCTGAAAATCAAGCGGTCGAATCCATGCTGAAAATCTACCGGCAACTACTAGCTCGATCAGCCATCAGTAGGGTACCTAGCGGGATGTCTGTGGCCGTATTGGACCCTGACTACTCAATGTTAGCAGCATTGGAGTATCATGCAGAACAGAGAGGTGTTCAATTGCTGCCCGTAACTAGGAAGAATATATCAGCTCCAGCACCATGGATATATATCCATCCCCAATCAACACGCCGTGTATTGTTGAACAAGTTCCCTAAGAATGTTTCACACTTTTTCGATGCCACGCCACGGATGAAAACACCCTCTATCATGCCGGAAGTTCTGCTAAAGACTTTCAGAATTGACGATGATAAGTCTCTCACGGGAAAAGCACCAACATCCTTATTGCACACAAGCCTCGATGAAGTCAACTCTATCTTGCGTTCCGCCTGGGAGATGGCGAGGCATAATGATACACTCAACAGGACAACTGAAATCCCCGTTCATGACCTGACTACGTTGATCAAGGATAAAGTAAAGTCAGACAGACAGGCAATGGTCTCATTAGACTTGTCAAGGCTTTCTGCTCAGGTCTTCCCGGCTAGCAAGCTGGTCAGACTTTCCAGGAACAAAACATACTGGCTGGTAGGCCTCACAGGAGGTCTCGGGCGTTCAATAAGTGAATGGATGGCCCGCCAGGGGGCCAGATATATTGCATTGTCTTCTCGAAACCCAGCCTTGCCGGCTGATTGGATTAACTTGATGGCATCCTGTGGATGTACCGTCCGCGTGTTTGCGACGTAGAGTACCCCTATGCTGTGATTATCTTCAACTGAAATTGCTAATTCATGATAGTGACATAACCGACCGTGACTCCGTTCGCACATCGTATCAGAATATCTCAGAAAGCATGCCCCCGATTGCGGGTGTGGCTCAAGGGGCAATGGTGCTAGAAGACACTATGTTCTTTGATCTCGATTTGCCACGATTCGAAAAGGTTCTTCGCCCAAAGGTGCAAGGAACTATTGTACTCGACGAATTATTCAGCAAAAATGAGTTGGATTTCATGATTCTTTTCTCCTCCATGGCTTCGATAACGGGAAATCCTGGACAGGTCGCCTACAACGCCGCCAACGCTTTTATGAGTAGCCTAGCTTCTCAGCGGCGAAGTCGGGGTCTAGCCACACATGCCATTAATATCGGTGTGATTGTTGGAAATGGATATGTAACACGTGAATTGAACCATGATCAGCAATCCTACTTACATCGAACTGGCCATAACTGGATGTCAGAGCATGATCTACATGAAATTCTAGCGGAAGGGATTCTTTCATGTCTACAAGGAGACATTTCTTCGGGTCTATGCAGCGGCCTTCGAATTGACGATGACCATTCCAAAAAATGGTACAATAATCCCATGTTCCAGCATTTGGTATTGAAATCTGGTAGCTTGGAAACAAGTGACTCTCTAGGAAAATCAGCCCGTTCCCTGAAAATGCGTCTCCTGCACGCGCTGTCCAGATCAGATGTAATGGGAGTCTTGGAAGGTATATGAGCACCTAAAGGTGTATGAATCGGTGGTTAAATTGATCTATTACTAACGTTTTCAGATTCCTTTACTACAAAATTGCAGTCTGCTCTTCAAAGCGACCCAAGCAAAGAGATAATCGAAATGAGCCCGGACGAACTTGGTGTTGATTCATTGGTCGCTGTTGATATCAGGTCCTGGTTCCTCAAAGAGCTCGGAGTCGACATGCCAGTTCTAAAAATCTTCAATGTTGCCTCACTTCGAGAGCTTCTTGACTATGCTCTCGATAATCTACCTAAGTCTGCCGTGCCGAACCTCGAGGACGAGGTACTTTCAGACCCTGAGAGGCTGTCTGATGGACAATTTGAGTTGCTGGACAAACAATCATCTAGCAGCCTCGGAGTTGAAGCAATTGACAGCAACAGTGAACTTTACCATGAAAGTGATAGAGAATTTCACATTCAATACCCTTCAGTTACGGAAAGTGAAAGTGAGAATTCATCGGCATCGATATTGATCAGTGATTCAAGCTCTGCGAAATCTGGGGATACTCCCACTTGCTCGAGCTCTATGGAGATCGAAAATGATCTCGCAATTGATCGAAAGGTTCTCAAAACGGCTCCAATGTCCATGGCTCAAAAAGGATTCTGGTTCTTGACGAACTTCGTTCAACATAAGACCGCATTCAATGTTACACCAACATTCGAGCTGAATGGAAAGCTCCGTACTGATGACTTTGTAAGAGCTGCTTATGAAGTGGCCCAGCACCATGAGATAACCCGCACATTCTTTTTTATTGATCAATATAATGGTCCGATGCAAGGAATTTGGGAGCAATCAAGGCTCCAAATTGAGCACAACAATATCAGCCATGAATCAGAAGCTCAGATTGCAGCACAAGATATGGCAGCACACGTGTTCAACCTCTCCGAGCATGAGGCAATCCGGATGAAAATCCTATCGTTGGGATCCGAACGTCATTGGATATTGATAGGATTCCATCACATTCTTATGGATGGGGTTAGTTTCGAGATCTTTTGGTCACATCTAGAGACTGTTTACAACGGAAAACCTCTACCCTCTGTGATTCAATATCCCGATTTCGCGAATCAGCAAACGCGAGACTATAGGAATGGCAAATTCCATAGGGAAATCAGCTACTGGAAAAGCCAATTTCATGATATTCCTGAGCCTATCCCATTGCTTCCATATTCTCTGCGCTCCGATCGCCCACAAACTGTGGGATTCAGCTCCCATATTGCTCAAGTAACACTTGACCAGGAACTTTCGAGGTCAATTGAGAGTTGCTGTGGCAAATTTCGAGTAACACCATTCCACTTTCACTTGGCGACCTGGCATGTTTTCCTTCTACGACATCTGGGTCTTTCTGAAATTTGCATCGGACTTGGTGACGCGAATCGTATAGATCCCGATATCGTGCATACCATCGGTCTATTTCTCAACACAGTTCCCTTGAGATTCCAGTACAGATCTACTGATACATTCGGCGGCCTCCTGAAATCAACGAAGAATATTTCCCAGAATGCATTCGCCAATGCCCGGGTTCCATTTGACGCCATACTCCAGGAGCTCAAAGTTCCTAGATCAGCCTCGCACAATCCGCTCTTTCAAACCTTTTTCAATTTCCGGCAAAATGTTGAAGTTTGGAGGAATTTCTGCGGTTGTCATACGAAGTCTACCTTATTGACTCCTGGGTACACAGCCTATGATCTACAACTCGACGTCACTAGCTTGGGCAATGGGGATGCCTTGATTCACCTGCTCGTGCAAAAGGATCTTTATGACCTAGAGCATGCAAATCTACTTCTTCGTGCATATCAGACTTTATTGAAGGAGTTTTGCCGCAATCCGGCGACTCATATATCATGGCCACCATTGTGGCCAGAGGAGGATATCAGACAGGGATTGGAAGTTGGAAAAGGCAAGTGATCGTTTTATCATTCCGATGCTTATCACGAATTTGATCCCCCATCTAATTGATTTTAGGCCTGGAAGTAACAAAGACTTGTCCACAAACTATCATTCACCGGCTCGATGCCATGGTGTCTGAGTACCCGCAGAGCGTGGCCCTCAAGGAGTCCAGTGGAAAGGAGTTTACCTATATCCAGTTACAAGAACGGATAGGAGCACTCGGGGTGAAACTGTTGGATTGCGGTGTTCATGTCGGTGCTCGGGTCGCTGTATTTCTATCTCCCAGCGCAGATTGGATTTGTTCATTATTCGCTATATTGCGTATTGGGGCCACGTACATTCCGCTTGACCGGAAGGTGGGCTTGAAACGCCTCGCCAATATTGTATCCAATGCCCAACCTTTTGCTTTGGTTTTTGATTCGACTACTGCAGCGGACCTTGCAAGTCTCAGCATGGAAGCACGATGCGTCGATATTACCCATTTTCGTCTGGACACTGGGACTCCTCCGCCAAACATGGCACTCCCAGACCACTCTGCCATGATTATGTACACCAGCGGGTCCACTGGCATTCCTAAAGGAATCTCTATCCGACATTCGGCATATATGAGACATCTTCAAGCATTCTGTGCGACGTGGGATATGAAATGCGGCGATGAAACAATCCTTCACCAGTCTTCATATGCATGGGACATGTCCATCTTCCAGATCTTCACCTTTGCCTATATTGGAGGCACCCTGCTAATCGCAGATAGTCTCGATCGAGGAGATCCCGTTGCAATTTCCCGCCTCATCGTCTCGAAGGGAGTAACTATTACCTGTGCAACCCCCACCGAGTATTTGACATGGCTCCGGCACGGTGAGGCCGATCTACGCACCTCTCAATTAAAGATGGTCATTTCTGGGGGCGAATTTATGCCTAGCACTATTACGCGCGAGTTTAGGTCATTAAACAAAGCGGATCTCAAGATGATAAATGCTTACGGTCCGGCAGAAATAACGTTTTTCTGCAGCTATGCCGAGATTCCTTACATGGAAGCCAATCCATCCTATGAGCAGCTTCCTGGTGGTCTTCACACTTTACCCAACTACTCGATCATGATTGTCGATGAACACTTGGAACCCGTGCCTCTTGGTGTACCAGGGGAAATTCTAGTCGGGGGGGCATGCGTCGCGCAAGGGTATCTGGAATTCGATCAGACAAAAGAAAAGTTCATTTCTGATCGTCACGCCAGCCATTATTTCAAGAAAAACAAGTGGAACACGGCTCATAGAACAGGTGATCGAGGAAAATTGACACAAGAACACGGGCTTGTCTTACTTGGCCGCATATCCGGCGACAACCAGGTAAAAGTCAATGGCATTCGTCTCCATGTGGAAGAGATTGAGAACGCTATCCTGGCGACATCCAATGGTGTTATCTCACAGGCAGTGGTATCTCCGCGAAATGTGAATGCGAGTTACGGTGACTCGGAGCTTATCTTGGTGGCTTTCGTTGTCATGGCCAAATTCTCCGAAAACCCAGCCCGTCTCGCGCAGACACTGGTCAATGACTTACCTCTTCCATCTTTTATGCGTCCAGCGGCAGTGGTCCCGGTTCCATCTCTTCCTCAAAACGCTTCTGGAAAGATAGATCGACTTGCCATTAGCAAGCTTACTATACCCAGCAAGGCCTCGGAGTCTATTCCTGGTGTCCCAATTACTCTTGAGAACAATTTACGCGATCTCTGGAAAGAAGTGATTCCGCACGAGGTTTTCTCACTCTACCATGTGGATTCCACTTCCGATTTCTTCCATGTTGGAGGAAGTTCATTGTCTCTTGTTAGCCTTCAGTCTTTGATTGCACAGGATCTCGAGGTCTCAGTACCTCTTCATCAGTTGTTTGAGGAGAGTACTTTACTCGGAATGGCCCAACGGCTGCATAAAATTTCCTCTCGGTCATCCTCTGTCTCTATGGACTGGGAGACCGAAGTACAAAATCTTGTGAACGGTGTTTCATATCAAACAAGCCCCATGAACACCTGTCAACCTTTTTCTGATGGAATGAAAACCGTGATTCTCACCGGTTCAACTGGCTTCATTGGTCGCGAAATCCTTAAACGACTTGTCGCTTCGGACTCAGTTCGTGTGGTGTACTGTATCGCAGTACGAAAGCCTAAAGAAAAATTACCTGTTCTCTACAAAGACCCCAAGGTCCAAATCTACCACGGAGACTTAGGCTTACCTCGCCTTGGCTTGTCAGCTGCAAACGCGAGCATTATATTCGGCTGTGCCGATTTGGTCATTCACAATGGTGCCGATGTTTCTTTCATGAAGACATACCAATCACTTAAGCTTACGAATATTGCTTCGGCGGTCGAGCTCATCAAGCTTTCTCTCCCACGTCGTGTCAAATTCCATTTTGTTTCTTCAGCAAGTGTCACTCGACTGGCTCCATCGGAGACATTCGGCCAAGTTTCAGTGGCATCATATCCTCCGCCTAGCTCATTTGATGACGGATACACAGCAACCAAATGGGTAAGCGAGGTGTTTTTGGAACGTATGAGTCACAAATTTAAGCTTGGTGTCTACATCCACCGGCCATCCAGTGTAACAGGGGACGGGGCTCCCGATCTCGATCTAATTGCGAATGTTCTCAAATATTGCCAGAAGACACGGATGATGCCAGATTCAAGCTCTTGGTCGGGGATGTTCGATCTTATTTCCGTGGAATCTGTTGGGTCGCAGATCGTGGAAACGGCTCTTCGCTCGACTCAATCCCATGATGATGCTCAAGGAGGCGAAACTCGATTCGTCCATGAGTGTGGAGAGATCCAACTTGCACCGTCGCAAGTCAAGTCCTTCCTTGAACTGAAGACGGGCCATCGCTTTGAAATCATCCCTTTGAATGATTGGATTGAATACGCTGAAAGAGCCGGAATGAGTACTCTGATTGGGATATATTTGCGCCAAACCGCTGGTGGACTTGTCTTGTTGCCAAGATTGATCAAGTAGAAAGACACGGTCCACCTTAGTATACATGCTACCAAGTGGTAAAATCCGGAAGGATGCTAGTAATATAACGTTTATTAGTGCTTGGTACCCATAATCATGTGTCTTATTCTGCAGATCAAGAATACCGCCCTCGTCCTCGAAAATACCTCTTGTAGCGACACTTCATATAGACATATACATAGGCACTGAAACACTTTGGTGGCAGACTTCTCTTATTTAATCAGTATTATTTATTATTACTCTTTTACTCTTAGCTTGAGTACACTTCCGGTATCCCTGGAAGAGCTTACAAAACAACTACCTTCAAGTGGAAGGCGAACGAAGTAACAATGGTGGCTCATTGTCCCACGTTGGGCTGAAGATATCCAAGGAAAAAACCTTCAAAATATAGTCATCTAAAATGTGGCTAGTTGGATACTGATTGACATACGAAAGTCATAGGTTCAAGTACCTGCTAGCCTGACAAAGCCTATCAATCCATGTTTCACACAACCATACAGTATTGAGTCTAAGTTCTGGATGCCTTTGCTGTATATTTTTGACAAATGAGCAACTGGGCACTTTCTATGCCTCTTGTGACAGATCAGACATAATTCATGAAGTCCGGAAAGTCTGTCCAACTTTTTGAGTCCCAAAATTAGTCAGTTCCAGGTCCCGATGTGCTGTACGACAGCCCAGTCAGATAAATCGCAGAACAAAGCTTCTGTCACACAGAGCTGACATGATAGCCATCTTTGCAGAGACCCATGCCTCTGCCAAGAGGGTACAGCGGACACGAATAGTTTCTGTTTATGGAGCATAGTTGGTGTGTGTATCGGGACAAGTTGCGTCTACCAGCCATATGGTGTAACCAACTCGTAGCTGAAAGTTCTCTCCAAGGCTCATATATAGTCATGTGGTACTCTTCATCTCTTCTCATACTACCTTTTTAAGTGACTTTTCTTGTTCCCCATTATGTGGAAAATTTATCTCGGTCTTTTCTGTTTCGCTCTCGCGGGAGCTCAATTCCAGAGTATCGTACCGGAAGAGCATCGGGATATCAGATTTACAATTCATGTCTCTGCGGATGCGGCCAAAAATAGATCGGGGCCTATTTTCTTTCAGATGAATTCTACTCGCCCGGTCCAATGGTTTGCACTGGCGCAGGGTATTCATATGCGAGACTCCAATATGTTTATTGCGTATGCCTCGAGTCGAAATAACAATGTCACAGTGTCCCCGCGCATTGGAAAAGGCCACTTTCTCCCTCTGTACAATCCAAAAGCAAATATATCTGTACTTACGGGGAGTGGTATACATGACGGTGTCATGACGGCCAATGTTAGATGCGACAGCTGCTTATTTTGGGATGGGGGTCATGAGAATTTATTGAATCCATCTAGTCCTTGGATTTGGGGTGTCAAGTACGGGAGTCCCTTACGTTCGGACAGCATGACAATGCATCTGCTTGAACATGATGATGATGGAGTTGCATTTGTCAATATGAAAAATGCCACCGGCACTCACAGCACAATGAATCCTTTCCTGAGCATGGACAACTCTACGATCACTCCTGCCTGGAACAGGCCGCCATTCGATTCAATTGGACTAAATAAGAAAAAGATCGCACATGCTGTTTTGATGACAGTTGTATTCGTGGCGCTTTTCCCCTTCGCCGCGATTACTCTACATATATTCTCATCCTCGAGCATTGTTTTGGTCCACGCTTTCTTACAGCTTTTCAACGTGGTTATTGCGACCGCCGGTTTAGCAGTCGGAATCTCGATGTCTCGTCAAATTCACATGATGCGACACCATCATACGATCATTGGGACTATCGTGGTAGCTAGTTTGGTTCTCTTCCAACCGGCACTTGGATTATTGCAACATCGTCACTTTCATAAGACTGGCGGGAAAGGTATTTTTGCTTATCTTCATCGGTGGTTAGGACGAAGTATGATCGTTTTAGGTATCATTAACGTGGGTCTTGGTTTTCAATTAACAGGATGGAGAGATCCTTATGCACCTCGTGGGGCAGTCATTACCTGCAGTGTGGTGTCCGGTGTTGTTGGGGTGGTCTACGTCATGATTCTTCTTTTGTCCAAGATGAAGAAGCGATATTCTGTGCCTAACTGAGTAAATGATTTAGGATACTCAATGCCCTGTTGAAGATTGGAAGATAGAGGATCCCCTCGTCAATAATCCCGGCATACGCAGGAGTGTACTTCCAACCTTTTGCGCGTATTCTACCATACTACTTTTTTTTATATATGAGATAGTGAACTACAATCACACTGTGAAATTTTGCTATGCACTGTAGCAACCAGGCACAAAATACGATTCCTTCAATCAAGTTGTAGTAATAGAAGTATCACTCCATGGGCAAGGTCCCCAGAATGTTGTGACTTTCCTTCCTAGTAGCCTCTGTGAATGACCTCGTTGACCTCTGCAGCGCATACTTAACACCTTCTTTTATATCGATCAAATTTTGGCCCTCTCGGTGATTCAATTATTCCCTGTTAAGTTGACAATAGATTGCATGTTTTGTGTAGTCCAATTTAGCTCATGAGGTACCTACCTCATGGTTAATACCTTGTGAAACGGGATAGGATGCTCGAGGCAGCACGGTCGGTACGTGCAGGCCGAATGGGGCAGAAGGATGAAGGTAAACAACCCCCCAACTAGGGCTACCTGCTAGCACTCTCTCGAATAGGCTGGAACTCGTGTAAATGATCTCTCTGGGTGATGCTAAACATGCTATCTAAAATGAATGTATATAAGGCTCCCAAATTACGCCAACTTTCTTACATAATCCATATACTGGTGAGCAGGCTGATACTCCCTACTACACTGGGTAGGTTAACCATGGATAGAGCGGAGATAACTATATATCTCAATGTAGATACTAAGAACAACTTCCTAAACTTGAACCATCTAGTTAATCTGTTTACTACTAATCCATTAATTTCAATATTGAACTTCATAGGAAATAACTATAATCCCCGAGTCGAAGGAAATAAATGAAAGTCGAATCCAAAATGAACTGAATTCGTGAACGTACAACCTGTTTGCTCCAATATCAAA
>Ga0209673_1000809_pt1 | contig 41401 bp, 43 predicted proteins | sample AraplaCol_mMS_r2_2_FD_184274 | JGI IMG/M metagenome (GOLD analysis project Ga0209673, IMG submission 184274) | Arabidopsis root microbial communities from North Carolina, USA - plate scrape MF_Col_mMS_r2 (SPAdes) (version 3) | ecosystem: Host-associated > Plants > Roots > Endosphere | place... | reverse complement strand
ACCGATGTAGAAAATCAAGATTCGCCAGAAGACCTGCTGTATCGCTCGTGGGACAGCCCTACGAGGGTTGGCGGACTCTCCAGCTGTGATTCCAACCCTTGAGTCTAGTCAGACGAGTAGCACTTCAAGCTGAATACAAAATGGCCACTTACATTTCAGTTCCAGCATATAATGTCCCGGCAACAACAAATGTCTTTGCAACTCCATTAATCGAATCTGCGAAAGCACCTGGTTGATGCCAATATTTGAAACCAATAGGCTCGGGGCCAATACCACCAGAACTGATGACAATGGCAAGAATGAAGAAGACAATCAACGCCAACACCTTGATTCTAGTCATGGTTAGCAGTGCGCAAGCTTATATTGCTGGCATTAGTGAAAGCTACTCACAATGATAGCCAGAATTCCATTTCTCCATATGCAAGAATGCCCAAATTCGATAATCCAAGAAACAGAAACCAGAATATAAGAATCCAACCCCATTGTGGCACGGCGTCAGTCCAATACCCAATAACCAGAGAGACGGAGTTGTATTCATTTGCCAGGACCTTCAATAAAAAATTTGATCAGCCAATGTCCCAGGCCCTCGAAATATCGAACCCTTGTTTTCGTCATCAACTCACTGTCACCCATAACCACCAATATGCCCAACCCAGAGCAAATGCCAGACAATCATCAATGAATCGTTCAGCGTATTCGATGAAAGAGCCAGTCACAGGAATTATCGTCGCCATTTCTCCCAGAGATTGCCTAGACTCGTTAGCAAAATGTCTCAATTACATTGTAGCAATGAACCACCCACATAACAAAGAATACACTCGATCCAACCAAGCAGAAGCTAATCAAAGCTCCAGCAGGACCACCCTCTCGCAGTGCACTTCCAGAATTCACCAGTAACCCAGGTCCAATAATACCTACATCATTAGCATCTACCCCTCAAGCTCCTCTGATGAAGACCCAGCTTACCTCCGACCGCAATCATTTGAAGATGTCTAGACTTGAGCTGCCGTTTCAAAGGTGCCTCAAATGGATCCCTACTCCCATCTTGAAGACTATCTTTATTGCAACTGCTATTTTCCGCATCTGTCGCAGGGTAAGCGACCGCATCGACATCATTTTTGCTCGCCATAACCCCCGTCGCATGGGTATATCAGCGCTCAGTAATAGCAGGCTGCAGCTCAAGAAACGAAAAGTGTGTAAACAGAACGAAATCAGAAATATTCCAGATTAACCATTTTCACACCACGCGACTGTGAAAGGTGGGGGAAATGCTTTTGGCCAATCCACTTTTACTTATGATTGTGGGTGATAATGTTCGAATAGAAATTGCGCTCATTTGCTGGAAATGTCGTGATAAGCCCCGGTCGCGTTGTGCTTAATGCGGATGATGGATTGGATCTGCATTGGGGAATTGATTGTGTCGCATTATCGTGGGTAGTATCAGTGGATAATGACAGATTGTGATATTTTGAGTATGCAGGAGATCAGCAGATAATACTTTTATAGATGTCTCTGCTACACAAAATATTTTGTGTTTTTAGAAAAATACAAAAAGTATAAGAGGAAATCAGGAACGGTGGAGAAGATCGCACGCCATAAACTCAAGGATGAGATCAATTGGGTCTGTGTGTATGGAGTAGACAGCCATAATTGTAGTTCCTAGATAGTCTGGAGAAACAAACATGAATATAACTACACGATGAAGAAGTATACCTTTTCAAGACTCTTGATTAATCTCAATCTACAAGATTAGATGCAACAATGGTCGGCGTCGGCATCGGCTTCCAAGAGGTCGGCATGTGGGGCACCGTTTAAGCTTAACAAGCCGATGAGATCAAAAGGAGACACTTAACAATATAAATTTGGAGCAATAGATAGATGGTGTTGTTGCTATAAAACAGATGTATACACTGTGTTAGAATGGCCTACTGGTCAAGGCGACATTGAACGGCCTAACATAGGAATTGCAATCACGGAAGGAAGAAGAGGGACAAGCTAGACTGTGCTCAAAGATATACCCCTGGAAGTACGAAGAAAAGCTACCCTTTCAAGTCAGAATATCCTGTCAAATCCAATTCGGTCATTGATATATTGAACCTTTATATTTTGAATTCATTTGTCGAGAATCCAGCCACAAAGTTTGGGATCATCATCTACAGATGTGCAGTCGTGGAAGCGCAAAGGAAGCCAGCCCTACCCCCGGTGGGTACACTATAATGATGTTAGAAGCAGAATAATAAGTATCAGAGTGACCTAAGCCAGTTATATGCAGCGATTCAGTCAAAGTAGTGATGAAGGTATGGGATGGAAATGATGATGGATGAAGAAGCTATCTGACTGTTCACTACATGGGGTATTGCGGAATGACAAGATTAACGGGAATACCAGAAAGAACATGAAAGACAGGCAGAGGAGGGATTCAACACGAACAAAATAGAGCACCACAAGGTATGTTCTTGGCCCACCATCAACTGATTATTTGGGATATTCCCCGGAGTAGATGTCCACCGTGGATTGGAACATGCTTCGTAACGCACTCCCACTCTTGAAAGTGCACGGGAGCACGTCGAGGTTCATAACTGTAAAGAACTCGAATATCAGCAGTGAATGACACAGGAGGGGACATGGATACTTACAGGACAACGTTAGTCAAAGTGGCTTGAGACGCGCAAATGATTTAATCGCGAGATCCTGTCTCTGTGTTCTGGCTATCGATCTCGAAACGAAGGTATGTTATCGCGAAGGTGGAAGAAAATAAAGAAAAAATCTTCATCGTTGTGACGAGTTCACATCTTTCCATTCATCCTCGTCATGATTTGGAATATCCGTTCGCAAAGCAAGCAATGCCCCCTGAAAGAGCAGAGGAAACCCAACCCGATGATTTGGGATATTTCTCAGACCCGGTTTCCTTTCAGCGGTTTCTTTCAAAGGTATCCTTCCCTGGCGAACGGAGGAAACATACCCGATGATTTGGAATAATCCATTGGGTGTGGACGGCGAGCAGAGGTCACCAAACCCATGATTTGGGATATTCCAGACCCTTTTTTTCTCTTCCATCAGCAGCCGTCAGTACTGGGAGTCGATCGAAGTTTGTGTCAAAAAGTCTTCTTGAAGCGAGAGGGATTGGCACCAAATGATGAACCAGATGTAAGAGACTTACCCTCCTGGAGGAATCGCAAGTATTCCTCGGTATACCACTGTCGGGTTGTTCCTTCCATGCCCACACAGCCGTTTTCAAGATTGTCCCTATAGAATGACAAATTAGAAATTGAGGGTCCTTTGGGAGAACAGAAACACGAATGTCATGACCGAAGATTGTTAACATACAGTATGTTGTAGACCCACGAGCGCATACAGCCCAGCTCACGCCCCATGCAGCAGCACGGGGCTGAGACAAGGGCCAGCGCGTGTAGAGGAAGAATAAGGGGAAAAGATGAAGAGGAGGGAACATGATACCTTTTATACCCCTAGAATAGAGTCTACAGCCATGCGTCATACGGTGAATGAGTCACTGGTAAGAAACAAGGGCGAAGGTTGGTGATCTTCCTAATTGGGTAATTTATAGAGTGAGGGTGGCGCACTCTAAACATCCCAAGACAGCAAGACATCGCGAGGCATTACATATGTTCTAGTTATCCCCCAATTGCGAAAATTGCTAGTATGGCTAGAATAAGTATTAAGATTATTACGCTCGAATTTAGAGCTCATTGAGCTAACTTAGCACAAGTTACGTGGTGCAGAGTTATCTATATAGTATAGGGCTAGAGTTGAGCACACTCACTTTGAAGCGGCCGAGCGGGATCTAATCTTCGGTATCACAGCCATTGTGGACAGGATCCATGGTTATTGAATTGACTTGATAGAATAGATCATGGGTCATGCTTATTGGCCATGAAGGGGGATGAATAGGGCCATGTGTCTAAGCTCAACTTCGACGGTGATCATGTAGAATCTCAGCTGTAAGCCCTATGGATAGGGCTTCTTAAGCAACCCCGTAGTCTTGGAGTAGCACCAAGCGGCCATAGCTCCTCATAATCTTTAGGACAGATCAATATATTTCTACTGATATGGATTCATGATTCCTAGTTTTGAAAAAGCTCAGCAACCTGGCTATATCTATTCCATCTATCATATAACATCATAACTTTCATATCCTATAGACGAGACTTCTTCTCCTCGCGATCCTTAAGGTTAGGGTGAGGAGCGCGAACAGGACGAGTAACGGCGTAGAAAGCGAAACCACTGGACTTAGTCGAGAACTGGCCGAAAATAAATCTATGTCAGTGTATTGTTCTTCTCCGAACGACCCGGAGATTTGAGAGTGAAGAATGGGTGCTGGTCATAACGAACCTGGACCTTTGATCCAACGTGGAAGAATGCGAAGTCGCCGGCGGTAAGGTGGTGGGTGATACCAGTAGCCTCGTCCTGTATGTGTTTAGTAGTCATTCGGAGCAATCAGCTAGCTCTAGTAACAGCAGCAGCAGCAACAACAACAATAACAATATGAGTGACGTACCAGGATATCAATTTGTCCGTTCAAGACATACTTGGTCTCCTCGAAGGTGTAGTGAGCGGGACGGGCAGGTCCAGCCTCGATCTTGTAGAAGCCAGAGGTGAAGTATGAAGGAGACTCGGTGGTGTTGGTTCGGATGGAGTGAAAGTCGGCGACGGTAGCGTTCTCGCCGTTGGGGAGGGGAATGAACTCATGGCCAGCGCCCTTAATGACGGTAAGAGGAACGAGGTTGCCAGACACTATAATCAGCTATGATTAGCGTAGTTCATTTATCTCAATTGCTTGTCCTAGCCTGTATAATATCAGACTCACTCTTGATTGTATATGATTAAAATCGGGATCGAAATGAATAACTGCAATAAAGAGGTCCAGCTCTCTATTATAAGTATTACAGCTTTCTTATCGGCCTCATTCCCGAGGGAAACTCATTCAGCGCATGCCTTAACCTCATGAGGAGATCGAGTCCCGGGTGCATGGCCGGTGTGTGGGGAATCAACCGGCAGGTGAGCCCGACAGCTCCAATGAGAGGAACATGTTCAGTTGAATGGAATTGCGTGCTTCATGCAGTTCTCAAGAGACAAGTGATGTATGAAGACAACAAGAATAATATTACCTGGAATATAATTGTAGCAAGTGTAGTCGAAGCCTTCCAGGACAATCGAGGAATGTGAAGTCGAGACTTTCCTCGCCGGAATCGGTGGTGGTGCGGGGAAGCCGGTGCGGGGTGCGGGGGATAAACAAGTTGAATCGATGGAGAAACATCAGATTTACAAGAGAAGAGGGAAATTAGATGATCATCTCTATTCACTTCTATTTTATGCTTTTATTTTAGATCATTAGGTAACATCATGGAAACATTATTATCATCATCACTCAACTCAACTCAACTCAACTCGCTCAGTTCTTTGCACTCTTCCGCCGCAACCACATAGTCATAGAGAAACAAACAATGCCAGCAGCATATGCGCACCCAGCAAAGGCGATCAGTCCCCAGTACTCTCCATTACATCGGTGAAGGATCTCTCCCGCGATGGGAACTCCAGTCAAAGCCCTATGGAAAAATGTTAGCAAACAGTTCCTATCAGAATGCAATGCAGACAAAGAAGAGGGAACTTACCCAAAGCTAACAATGGTGTACACTGTGGTATAGTATCGACCATAATTCTCGGTAGGACACAATTCACCTACGCAGACAGGGACCAAGCTGATATTACTCCCACTGGCAAAACCAAACACAACAGAGAAAATGATCACAGCAACAACATTCCCTCCAGCCGGCATCCAAATCGCCAGGACAGAAACCAGACAGAGGATATTGGTCAGAAGCAGCGTGTTGAATCTACCAATCTTATCCGCCAAAATCCCAGGTAACCAACGACCTGGAAAAGAACCCGCATTCAAGAAGACCACCATGAGATATGACAATTTCCGATCAACCCCGGAAGCAAGCGAGTATGAAGCAATATACTCCAACGGGATAAAAAACCCCCACTCAATAAAGAAAACTCCCATGGTAGTCACAGCCAGAACCGGATCTTTCAAAATACTCAAATCCGGCAAAAACACCTTCATTGATGGCGGCGACGGAGCCTTTGGCGGGAAATTCGCTCTCACAAGGATAACCCCCGGAATCAACAGAATCAGGGTAATCAAAGCAATAATTCTGGTCGACCAAGCGAATCCAATCTTCGGTGCCAAATTTTCCAACACAAGAGGAAATATCACTCCTCCAATACTTCCCCCGGACAATGCAAGACCAGTAGCGGCACCACGTCTGACATTAAAAAAATGCCCAATACTAGCAACAGGAACAATAAAAATAAAACTCGTCCCCATACCTCCTAAAATCCCAATAACAACCAAAAAATGCCAGTAGAGGGTACAAAATCCCATACAAATCAATGAAATAATAATCAATCCTGAACCAATCCACATCAATAATTTCGGACCCCTAGCATCAAATATAGGACCGATTTGAATTCCACAAAAAAAGACCATGAAATTATAAATTCCAAATATCCATCCAATTTGTCCTGCACTTAGATTCGATAATTGATGTGTTGATATCCAGGCTTGATAAATCCCGATACTATTCATCAATCCGAGACCACCCATTATCGAGCTGAAACTTCCTGCCACGACGAGGTTGGCTCGTAGGCCTCCTTCAGGGTATGTGGCTTCTGCATCGCCTTTTGGTTCGATATGCATTTCAATAGAGGGTGTTCAATCGATGTAAGAAGTATAAGAGAATGTAAGCGGTAGACTAGTATTCGATTATCCTGCTGTTTGTCCAGAGAAAAGAGAGTAGTATACCATATCCAGGACAGAGGACAGCTCTATATAACTACGAGTTATAGTATCATAAGATAAAATTTTCACCAAGTCCCATCGGCCCTCGCCATAATTTCCTCATACAAATCTGCAATGCCGAGAAGAAATTGAAAGAAAACGGCCGCAGCATGACACATGCAGAAGCCATGCCGACAATTCTCTTCCGATTTGATATACTCCGGCAACCAATCACAATCTCGGCTCGGACGGAAAATTTCCATATTTTCGGCCATTTGCTTGGGCGAGGAGTTGGCCGATGCCGAGTTTAATTTTTGATTTCTGGTTGCAGCGGCGAATATGCCAAGATCGGTCGTCGGCGGAGTCGGCGAAGTCAGGTGAATTTGTTTTTGAAGAAATTGAAGTTGAAGTTGGAGAGTTGGTGCGATGGTGCGATGGCCGAGTTGTATAGTGGTTCGGCGAATACTTTCAGTGGGACTTGGGCAAACCGCAAGTTGATTGTTTGCCGCGGGTTTCAAGTTTTACTCATCTCATCTAGTCTCAGGTCAGATATTCTGACTCATAATAACAATATATAGTACAGACAAAAGAGTACAGATTAGATAGGATGGCCAAGAGTGTTCACAAATACACGAAAGTACTGGTCAGATCGACCATGAGACTGTTTGACACGAGAATCTGTAAATACAAAAATAACACCGGAAGAAAGAATATCATAGTATTCACCAACACCACCCGATTCATTCCGATATCCGCCTGCTATGCTGCCAATCCAACGAAGACGGCATGAAATCAATACGCCAACCCAATTAATATGACATGCTGAAACAGAATCGATCTCACGAGAATTGACGACTCCGCTTTGTAGGACTTGGCGAGCGGAGATGCGCCTCACGGTCTCGACTGCGTTCCGTGACGAATTCCATATTGGCCGATTCTAGCATTAAAGGTGCGTTTTCCTTCTCGGCATCGGCGGATGGATCTGCGGCCAACTGATGCGTCGGTTGGGAGAATCCATAGTTGGGCACTGAGTGTAGCATGCCCGCATGGTGATACATTCGATTCATGTCAGGATTGACAGGTGGGTAATGGGACGAGTGTTGCATATAGTCCTGTTGATTAAGATTGTTGCGAAAAGCACTGAGGGACCAGTTGCTGACAACCGTCACCACACACATTCCAACTAAGAAGATAATCTGAGACAGAATCCGTTAGCCGAAGATCTACATAATGCCCGAAGATACGTATACCCTAACATAGTCAGGGTGGAGGAGAAGAGCTGCATCACGTACCACTGCTTTCCAACTGATTGGCTCGATGAACGAGTTAATGATTATCGCCATAGTAGCGGCCGATAGTTGGGCATGGGCAACTTTGGCCGGATCACGATCCATGCACTTTTGCCAATCGTTGCACAGCGTAGTCAACGCCGGAGCTCGATGTGGACTCTCACAGCCATTATTCAGGTAATCCTTGGCGCATTGATGAATTTGAGTGAGGATACTGCCAGACTCCAATTCAGCCCGATGATTGAATTCGCTGCGAATCGACTGAAGAATAGACCACACGACCCAAACGGCAATCGAAAAAATAGTCACGTTAAGCATCAATTGCGCCCACCACGATAAAATGCTCGGCATATTGGGATGTCTTTCAAGGAACTCGAATAATTGTGATAATCCAGATGTCCTGGCCACCTGTCCCTCCCTCTTCATTCCTGGGGGTCTCTTTTGTTTCCCTGATTTGCCGCTGACAACACCTTCACTGCTACTTGGTCGATCACTTTCGTCGTCGCTATCCACTCGCACCCGTCGACCAATCTCTTTATCTCGTTGTCTCCGCTTCTTAAAGACGCGACGAGCCACCGCGTCGGAGTAAGTGTTCTTTCGAATTTCTCCCCGACCAGGACTAGCGCTGGGAGCGAATCGACCGCGATTGTTGAAGAGCGAGTTCTGCCGTTGATGTCGTACCGGTTGCTCTGGTGTATCTTCGTTATCTGCTTGATCTGGTGATGAGAACTCTGCGCCGGAAGAGAAATCAATCTCTGTCGGTTTTCGTGGTGTTGTCCAAGCGGATTGGCCGAAACGGGGAGTTTGTGAAGCGGGTTGCGATGTGAAGGGCGACGGCGAAGAGGGATGCGAAAAGAGGAAAGGATGGGAGTTTGGAGCACGAAGACTGGGAATTGTCTTTTTCTCTGGCGATCCAAATGCACTATAATTACCTATAATGAAACAATGAATGTGAGTCAAGGTCCAACGGGATGTCTCGAAATTATGAAGGGGATGTGATATTGAGGGTCTGGGATGCTCACGCTTCTTATTTTCATGCTGCAGGCCAACCCGATAGAAAGCAGAATTGGCATCACCAGGTTGGCGATGTTGCCATTCAAACTCCATCGGAGTCTCTGCTGTTCTTGAATCCATGGAGAGACGATGTGAAGTGATTGTGAGAAGGTGAAAGTGCGTGGGGAAAGCGGGAAGTTTTGTTTGGTAAACACTCGGGCATGTGACCACTACAGTACAGTATAGTATACATTAGAGTATAACAGTGATGAATTAATATAGTTTATAGATTATGATTATGATTATATTTATAATATATAGTTGTGTTCAATTTAGATATGTTATACATTGAATGAATGATATAGACAGATTGATGATTACTATGTTACCAATGAGTGACTACCGCATACTGCACTGTACATCATAGATCAGACTAGCGCCAGCACCAGTCCAGCCATTCTTCTTCTATTAATACTACTGCATGAATATACTAACAGCTCATTCGTCCATCTGCCATTGATACTCCAACGCCTCCATCCGATTCCGCTTATTCCTCGACGCAAACCATTCCTTCTCAAACCCATTCGCCCGATCCACTCCATCCCACCGATGACCAGGTCGAATTCCATACCGATTAGGTTGAAAAGATCCCCGATAGAGTGGTCTCCCTGTAACACTAGCACCAGGGGCAGCCTTTTGAGTCAAGAATCCCGCAGCAGGATCATTCCAACGTTCTCGCGATCGAAGATCATCATTCAAGACCTCATCATCAATCGTTCGTGCAACAGGCATCGATTTAATATCTTCAAGCTCCTTTTTCCTTGTTTCCCGTTGTTTTCGTTGAACATCGCCCATCGCCGCCTCACGTTCTTCCTGCTCTTTCTTCTTTTTCTCTTCCTCTGCTCGTCGTGCTTCGGCGCGTTTCATGGCGACATTGATGATTCGTCCCGAGGCGTCACGGTAGATTGTTTCTTGTGATGTTGCGTCGGCAGCGGCGGGATCTTGGTATTTGGCCATCTCGGCTTTTTTCTTCTTCTCTTGTGCTTTCACCATGGCTGCTGTCTGTGCCGCTGTTTGTAATCCACCCCGAGCTCCAGATTCCATCTTAGGTCCTCCATCATAATCTTCTTGTTCTTCTTCGACTAATGGAGCTTCTTCATCCTCGCCGCCTTCCCGCGCCGTACGTTCTGCGGCGGCAGATGCAAGGATCGCGTCGGCAGCAGCTTGTTCGGTATCCGTGGGACCCCCAATAGTCTTCCAGCTGGATTTCTTGGAACGGCGGAACTCGGCACTTTTCGCGGATGTATCTATGGAAGGACCGTACTCGTCATCCTGGCCGGCACTTGTGGTCATGTTGCGCAAGTCTGGGGGGTCATCGTCGGCGATGATTAGGCCGTTGGAGGCATCGTCGGTGAGTTTGGTCTTCTTGCGCTTCTTTTTTGGACGTTCGGTTGCCGGGTCGGCGTTTAGGTAGTTTTTTGCCAAATAATCTGCAAGTGAACCCGGCATGGCGATGGTTGTATATAGCAAGTCAGTGGAAAAGAGAAGTCCAATCGTAGCAAGATGGGATTATCGATAGCGGAACAACGTTTGTCCGAGGATGAAGTATGCAGTTGGAAGCACTTTGAATAGCTTGACATTGGACAATCTGGGGTTAGTGAAGATAGTATAGTGCGTGAATGAAAGTAGACTTAGAAAGATAGTGTCAAAGTCACTTCGAATATAGTCCCCAAGCTTGTGGGATGAGATATTCCAACTTGACTGCCTCCAGTGGATCTACACTATACGGTAGAAGCATTCACAACACGGACTTACACCTGTGTCCAATGCCTATAACTTTGAAGCAAGAGTTATATATACAGCTCTTCTTACATATAATACAAGACGACTTCTGATCGACAGTCCATTAGAATATCCAACCACGGTATAACCATCCAATGCCGAAGTATGTTAATATCAGACACCTCAACCCTCAGGCATCAAATTACCATCTTCAGCTTCAAACAAGCCCAACTTCAACTTCACCTTCACTCTCATCTTGCCATTCATCAAAGAAGCTACAACCTCCGTCACAATATCCATTCAAATCCTCAACACTAACAATACACCATCAACACCAACATCACAATACCAAAACAAAAATGCCTCGCTCCGAAGAAGCAGAAGCATGGTCCACTGCAGTCTACGCCGCAATCCAAGAAATTCCCCGAGGGAAAGTAACATCATACGGACACATCGCACTACTCTTAGGCGAGCGTATGTTCTCTTCACATACCCCTTAACCCCACCTAACATAGTATCATCCAAGTATTAACCCACCAACAGCCCAAAGACCGCGACAAGTAGGAACATGTCTTAAAGCCCTACCATCAGACTTAAATCAGCCTTATACATCTGAGAACGTACCCTGGCAACGGGTAATTAATTCCAAGGGAATGATTTCTCATCGGTAGGTCCCACATCACCACATATGAAATATTATTGCCAGACTAAATAAAACAGTGGACCTGGAAGTGCAGAACGTCAAGCTGAGGTTTTGAGGCGGGAGGGCGTTGAAGTGAAGAGGGATGCGATGGGGGAATTTTATGTGGATTTCTCGCGGTTTGGTTGGTTTCCGAGTGAATTACCCAGTGAAGTTGATAATACTATACCATAGTAGAATATAATATAGAATACTATTAGTATAGGGTTACTATACTTGTATGAGATTCGGGCTTGAGTAATACTATTCATCTTGACATATTCTCGCCAAGTGCCGCAAAGAATCTATAGACGAGAGAAAAACACCGAATCAAATGACCCCCAGCTACCAACCAACCAGCCCAGAAGAGAAGAAAAGAAAAGATAGAATAAAGAACAAAAAATGAGTAAGGCAGAGAAAAGAAAGATCGTTAGACTCACAACATCATGGTCATAGCAGATAAATCCAAATCAAAGTAGAAAATAAGTATCTCGAGAAGACGCTGGATGGAAGATATCATCATGAACCCATCTCATCTCATCTAGTTCATCTCATTTCTTTCCACCTCATCGCCGTTTAATCTCTGATGCCCATCCATCTATCCCTTCTCCCCGTGTTCCCGGTTGAATCCCCAAACTAATCCCTTCCATAGCCAACGTATCCGCCAACCACTCATGCGACGCCATTCCACCCGCATTAGCGCGCTTCTCCGGCGAAAGATCCAACATGGGCAAAAGGAACTCGCTAATGCGCATGCTTTGTTCCACCGTATAGTGGTATTTCTCGCGGAGGACTTCGGGTAAGGCCCAGTGACGAAGTCGGTGGATATTGCGCAGTTCGCCCTTACGATTGAAAATCTCTTGTGACCATTTCCCGGATAGGCATTGGGATTTAGCGAATGGGCCGAGTAGTTCGATGATTTGGGCGATGTGATCGTCATCTTTGCCGTATTTGGTGCCAGACTGGGGGTCAAATAGGTAGTCTCCGGTGATAAGCTCGAAGACCTATCCAAATCAGTTAGCAGTGTTGTAAGAATAGCAGAATCGCAAGATAGCTGAGTTGTGTCTCACCATGCATGCCATACTCCACACATCCGTACTAGCACCCCACTTGGCTCCTAATAGAACTTCGGGGGAACGGTATTGTCGTGTCTGAATATCGTTGGTGAAATGGTGACCGACCCAGCAGGCATTGCCCAGGTCTGCAATTTTAACGGAGATTATATTCGGATCGATTTCATCCTCGGGTTGGGAGGTTTTGTTGAGTGAGATTCCAGATACCTCTCTCTCCAGGAGATCGCTTTTAAAGTGTTAGCAGGGGGCCCCAAGAAGGATCCGCTTGAAGGAAAACCCACGCTGTCTTCTCACGCTGACTTTGTTGCTCATCTTGCTCTTTGATACCAAGCGACTCCTTCATCGATGGAGGTTCTTCCGAGGCTTAAAAAGTCAGTTTTGGTCCCTGCAGCTGTCCACCAGCTTTAAATTTGAGGTTTGAATAAATGGAGCTTACCCTCATTGACCATCTGACTCAAACTGCTGTGTGAATTGGAAGAACTGTGCTTAAAGTCGAAGCTGCTAAAGCTCGTGTTGAGTGGACTGGGCAATGGCTGGCTGCCAGTAATCAAAGTTCGTCTCCTCCGGCGACCATTGCGATTGTCCTCCTTATCCTTCTTCGCCTGCTCCTGTTGAACGTGTGCTTGAACTATCTGCTCGACATCGCCAATCTCGATGAGGACGTTTTCGGGTTTGAGATCCGTATGGATGATACCACATTCGCGATGAAGGTAATCCAGACCCAGCAGAACTTGCTTGGTGATTTGCTTCACCAAAACCATGGGGATTCCCCGATGATTCCAGCGCTTGATCAAACCCAACAGATTCTCTCCCAAGACCTCAAAGACCATGCAGACGTGGACCCCGTTGGGACCTTTGTGTTCAAAGGAATCTAACAGACTAACAACGTGTTTGCGACCCGGGTGGGAGGGCTTTGCTTGAACAATACGGTTGAGGAGTTTGATTTCATCGATGGCAGTTTCGGTGTAGTGGGCGGCAGAACGGACGACTTTCAGAGCAACGTGTTTGCCGGTGGTGGTATCGCGCGATAACCAGACGGTAGAGAAATGACCCCAGCCGAGTTTGCGCACAACGACATAGCGACCATTGTTATAGGATTCACCGACGGCGACGGGATGATAACCACCTTTGCAGTAATCCTCAGAATCTTCCTCTTCGGCGGTGGTTTCCAGCTCGTCGCCGGAGGAGGCGGAGGGCGATCGCGAGGGGGCAGAAGATTTGGCGGCGGAAGCAGCGCCGGTACTGGAGAAGGGCATATGTAAATATGTGTATGATGTAGATATATGTTGTGTGGTGTAATGTGTGGTATATGGTATATGGTATATGGTGTGTGTGTGTGTGGTGATGTTGGGGAAGATATGGAGGATATGGAGAGTATGTGGATGGAAGATTGTGTGAGGATGAGATGGAGAAAAAGAGACCTACGATTCTGTAGCGCCGGGGTTGGCATCGGAGGTCAAGATGGGTTTTAAATCAGTTCCCTTTCTCTTCTTCTTTCCAGCAGCACCATTGCCATTGGTGGCCGACGCAGCAACATTGCTGGCCATTTGTTTGCCCTTATTCAACACTTTGGTGAGGTCCACGCCCTCCATGTTTGGTGGAGGTGGAGGAGGAGTGAGGGGCAGCGAACAGAGCGTAGCAGCACAACAATAGTGGCAGTTGCAGTGACCAGGGCGAATGAGTAGGCAATCAGTATAACACACAATAGTATAGAAGGGAATTCAGAGTCAAATCAAGTCAAGATCAAGAAGATTAAGATCGGGATGGAATCGCGATGGAGTGAAGATCGAATTCCGCAAGCAGCAGAGCTGGAGACGGATGTGGCAAATGTCGCATCGGGCGAAGTGGGGACCGCCGAGATTGAGTATTGATGATTGTATACGAGAATTAGAGGTAGAAGAGAGGAAGTAGAAGTAATAAAAAGAGTCAACGAATAAAGAAAGAGAGTGTAGAAAATAGAGGAATAGAATTGGAGAGGGAAAAGTTTGGGGAGAAGTTCAGAAGGAAAGGAAAATTGGAAAGGAAAGAGGTGAGTTGTGGTGGTGGTAGTAGATTTATTTATTAGTAAAGGCACTATATATATTGTACTATACACTGCAATATGTAAATATACTAGTAGTATATTTAGTAATTATAGGTATAATTAATATTAATGTACATGAATATCATGATAGATTGATCTATACTCATGATTTACTAGCAATGCTTAGTACTCTATTATGGTGGTGGAGTAAACACCATACTACTACAGTAACTAACTACCTAGTAGTATCTCTACTACCTAGTAGAGATACCACCGGAGTATAAAAAATAGCTATTCACCACTACCAGCCTATTATTCATACTAGAATAGAGGCCAGAGGGATCACGACCATCTGGCCTATAAGGTTAGATATGGTTCAACCGGAAGTTGATTGTACGACTAATGGCTAGTAGCTTATGGCAATTATTGTGATAGCTGACTAGTAGTCAGCATCTGAATATTCCATAGCTAAGAAGGCAAAATTAACTGCGCCTCCTTCGGCCATGTAGCAAGTGTTGTAACATTTCCAGTCAAAGTAAATTTGACAATTGCGGACCGCTCATTATTCAAAACAAGCTCATATTTGCCCGGATAGATGATTCGATTTCCATCAACATCCGTCCGAGCGATAGCATCCAACGAGATTGGGATGTTCAGAAGTTGAGAAGATTGTGGTTGGAGCTCACCAAGACGGTCGAAACCAACCAGCCATTTGTTGGGGTGTGGGCGAGGTCCAGCTGTAGAGTTGACAAAGGCCATCGCGGTATAGTCCGACTCGACGGCACCAGTATTCGTGATGTTGACTGTATAGTTAAAGAACGGTCTTTGTTCCACAGTGTTATATCCAACGTGAGGGCGGGTAAGCAGATCGTGGATATTGTACGTCTCCTCCCTAGGTGATTTGGAAGTGGTATCGAAGGTGGTGTAGAACAGACCATGGCCAAATTCGAATACGGGTTTGCCGGTGTACCACATATATGTCTGGCCCGGGTTGCCGTTGCTGCTATTTGGTCGTAGACTCATGTCCGTTGCAGCGAACTGATGGGCGTACTTTGCGGGATATTGAGTGGCAGTCAGTCTGCCAGCCGGGGCACGTTTGCCGGTCAATATATCAAAGAGTGCAAGACCACCAGATTGTCCAGGATATCCACCCCAGAGGATAGCGTTGACATTTTTACTTGCTTTGAGTACCGAGGAATCCACCTGCCCACCGCCCATTTGGAGAATGATGAGAGGTTTTCCTAGTTGACTGAGCTTCTTGATAAGATCTAGTTGATTGCCAGGCCAGCTGATCTCTTGTCGATCTTGGGCCTCCGATTCAACTGTATTGTCGATCCCGCCGGCAAATATAATCACATCGGACATTTTGGCAGCTGAAATGGCATTTTCAAATCCAGCAGTTGAGTTTGAAGTAATATTGGTCCCGAAAGCGTAGTTGACATCGAAATGGGAGTTTTGGAAGGCAGCCAAAGGGCTCGTAAGGTATGGTGCATTCCCCAGAGGAAGATAGTTGCCTTTCATCTGTGTAGTTGCGTTTGCCCAAGGGCCAATCAAAGCAACACTGCTAGTGTTAGACAGCGGAAGGATACCGTCGTTTTTCAGCAGAACAATACTCTCCACAGCAGACTGATAAGAGACATTCAATGCGTCGGTACTGACAATATCAGACCAATCCAAATCACGATATTTACTGTTTGCCCCATCAAAGTAGCCTGCACTAGCAAGGTTGGAATAAAAACGGACTACTCCACGTTCAATTTCACTTCGAGAGATTTCACCTCTGGCGAAAGAATTGTTCATATAGAATTGGTATGTTATACCGCAATCGATATCCGTCCCAGCTAGCATACTCTTCGAAGCCGCCAGTTCGGCGGTAGATGCATATCCATGAGGATTGAAAACATTGTACACCGCATCACAATCCGAAGATATAAAACCATCTTGAACAAAATCCCAGGTATCACGCACAAGTGTTTGTAACAGAAAGGTATTTGCCGATGAAGGTACACCATTGACAGCATTATACGAAGACATCACGCTGTGAACCCTGGCATCCTTGATAGCTGTTTTAAACGATGGCGAATAGTATTCGGATAGATCCTGTTGCGAGATAATCATATCGTTGCCGAGCCTGGAATGATTGTTCCAATTTTCAATGTCATATCCGACAAAATGCTTTGCATTGGCAATTATTTTCAGAGGATAAGGATCCAAGCCACCTTGAACACCGGTGATATATTCAAAAGCATAAGCCGAACCAAGGACATTCGCATCTTCACCTGGGGTTTCTTGTCCACGACCCCACACTGGATGTCGAAATGGATTGATATTGGGCGAGTAAACATTCAAACCGTATCGACCGAAATTGTTCAATGCTCTTGCTTGAGTTGAAAGAATACTACCAATTTGATGAATCAAACTGCGATTCAACGAAGCCATCGTCAATATAGGCGACGGAAAAGCCGTTGTCCAGCTGAAATCTCCAGAGTCCGTCCAATTTGCCCGATCGATTCCGTGGAGAGATTCAGCCCAGACCTGATATGGCGGTAATCCGAGACGAGGAATTGCAGGCATGAGATTTCCGCTGCAGTTCACGAGCTCTTCCAAGGTGAACATGGAAACCAACGCTGCAGCTCGGTCATGTGGTCTGGCTGAACTATCACAGACAATTGTATCCTTCAGAGGACCATTCGCACAGTCGGGGAATCCCCAATCCACAACATTCTGTGTAAAGTCGTAAAGACCGGGCTCTGGGTCGGTATTGTAGTCAACATATGTCGTATTAGACTGGGCCAAAACATTCGGGCTGAGAGCCGCTAGTAAAGCGAGTAGCGATGTAAAAGCCATGATGGGAGGGCCGAAGACTCATTTCCACTGCTCGTAGTGTATGATTTATAGTATTTTTGAGCCAAGATCGTGTATGGGGAACTTTCCCAAAACCCAGCCGAATGTAGTAGTTTCCGGGGTCGATCTAGGGGTCTTACCCAAGGTTTTCCCGAAGAGCAACCGATCGAGATATCGGTCTGATCAATTTAGCCTGATTAAAGAGATGATGATGGTAAACAGTTGTATCCTGAATGACTCAAGTATCGGGGCCTTGCTCAGGGGTTCTCGAACTTACCACTTGCGTGATATCCTTCGACTAATAGTACCTGAATCGCACCTCTTACATGTACAACCCCAGTCAGGAGGACGAAATTTCACGTACTCTCCAAATATACTGCTTTATTCTACTTTAGAAAATTTTAACCATTGCGTTTCCTTGGCCTTTAGATGGAAATCTGGCTCTCGATCCTCCAAAAAGCCACAAAGCCACACCGAAAGCCTTCCGTAGAGATCAAACTTTGATGATTTAGCCTAAATCTACAATTTCAATTCAATAATCGGTCAAGGAATACTCGGTACTTTACAAGTACATATGCCCCCACTTTCGCCCATTGGAAACCCTCGGATATACAGTATTAGAAACAGCTTTGCCTTTCTTTATATTGCGCTCGGAGAGTAATTGACGACTGATTCCTAGATCTCGAGTCGAAGATCATGCCCTCAAAGCCCTCAAACTACTTCAAACGACCATGTTGGCTATAATTGCAGGCTATCTTGTTTTGTTTGGCCTTGGTCCAGGTTTCGTCAATTTGTATTCACCAAGATATGAGCCAAAGTTATGCGGCCTTCTTACCGTGTGCACGGCTGTAATTGGGCCTTTGTGCTGGTAATCAAAGAAAGCATAGCATGATACTCCGTAGCTCATCAGCATAACATTATATTGATGAGCTTGTTATACTTCCATCAACCTTGATGTTGGCACTTTCATGTGCAACTCAACCCGTGGGAACTGTCCAAGCACGGCCGTGTGCTGCACTAGCCCGTGCCATTAGATTATATACAGTATTCAGTGGAAACCCACTATCCTGACAAGGACTGTTGATCCATCGAGCAACAGCCTTGTCAATTGCAGCCCAAGCACGGTCAGTTTCTGCTGACTGCTTCCGAACACAGAGTTCAGTAAGCACGAATATTATAGAGTGCCACTGCGAATACCGTTCAAAAAGCCAGGACCATCTCCTTGTGCGAGGGTCCGTCTCCAATAGGTAGGCAAAGTCCACAACTTCGATGGCGGTGTTAAAGAGCTGACATTGACTTTCACCCGATGAAAGTACATTGCACGCCGTACTATCTTCCATTTGGCCGTATGAGGGATGAGCAATAACCCATGACCGCGCAAGAGCGAGCCGGATAATCGTTACAGTCACCCACTGAATAGGAACTGATGTGTCACAGTAGCGCAGGTAACGTTCTCGTAGTCGGTTATGAATTTCTTCCAATTGACGAAGACGTTGCTCTACTTTCTTCGAAATATTCCTATTTTCCGTGGTCTCGTTACTACGAAATTCATGCTCAGAAGTTTGAAGCACAGAACGCCGATGAGAAACGATCATATCGATTCTAACCAGAGAAAAAGTCATTTCAGTAAATGCAGTTTGTGATTCCGGGCTGCGGGTAGAATTAGGAGAAATATCTTCGTCGCTAATGTTGAGAGGCATTTCAGTGTCATAACTGTTCTCTGTGATTTGTGTACCAATGGCATGGAACTCAGATGATTGGGTATCTAACAGATAGATAGCCCACCAGAGTCTACGACGCATTTCGATCTCGAAAGGACTCAGTCGAAAATTTGTCCCATCGCGATGCAACCCCATTCCTTGGGCCATGCGGTATACGGCGGCGGTCATAGTCCAAACAAAATAGGCGTCCTTTGGGCTATTAAGGCAAGTGAGGAATAAAACGGCCGCTTGAAGAACCGTTTGGTTTCGAGATTGGAAAAATCCTGCCCGTACTAGTGCTTGCTGAGTAGCAAATCTATAATGTTGTAGAGCCGATGAATGATCTTGGCCAAGCTCCTGTTTGCACGTTTCCGAGTCCATGCTGTTGATAGCTGAAAAGTAGACAGCGAAGGCTACAGCTTCAGAGACTCGGTCAACACGGTCCCTATTTGCCGCAGTTTTGTAAATCAATTTCAAAAGCGTTGGCTTATGAAAAATCATAACCACAGGGGCTACATTTCTTTCAAAGACTGCCCAGAGTATTTTGCTATGTGCCACGCTTGGATGAAATTCCTCAAGGGATTGAGCCATTGAGGAATACCCAAATATGAACTGGTCGCCATTATACGAAATGCTGTCCTCTTTGTCCTCTGAAAATTCATCGAATTGGCCAAAATCATTTCTAGACACTCCATCAATATCTTTCAATTCCCCGATCTTGCGGCAAATAAGGTGGTTAGAATGGATAATATACAACCTGCAATGTGACATACCTGATTTTCAAGACCTAAAAGCGCCTCATGAGTAACATAATTGCCTTTCGGCATCAGTTGTCCCAACTGACTATACGCCGTGCGTATATCTTGAGTAAGCCCAGCACCCGGAAAATTATCCAAGGTCGCAGGTGAAGAGGGAGTTCTAGGAGCCAGAACCCCACCATTCCTTGTGATACCAATCTCATTCTCTAATTTTCTCAAGCGAGAAACTAGCTCGGCCTTCAATGGTCGCTTCTTGCGTCGGGGTGCACGACCCGGTCCTGGGAATATACATTCCGAATTGGATTTAACGCATTTCTCACACGGCTCGGCTTTGTCACAACGGATTTTCTTTTGATTGCATCGCTGGCAGCTCCTTTGGGATGTCGATGATTTCTCCCCCTGTTTTGAAGTGGTAGACATTAACGAAGGAATTTGAAAGTTACTACTTTTTGGGTCCCACTCAGGTAGGATGTTCGGGATTGAAATAGTGCCCGAGCCTTATAAAGCGACGTCTAATTAGTCAACGACAAAATCTCGATAGAAGGTGGGTGGCGGATCCAACATATCATTTTGATTTGTTATTAAGCCTAACTCTAAACTAAGACCGAACACCGAATGGCAATATTCTGAATGCGTGACGTTACTATAAAACCTAGAGCATCTTGCTGCAATGTTATCCTCTTCCAAGCAAATCTTTTATTTTATTGTACACATTAGTACAACGATAATGTCAGCTTTGTTAATTACCGGTGCCACCGGAAAGCAAGGAGGTTCTCTTATCAGAAGCCTCATTTCCCGCAATGCTTCATTCGAAGTGTTGGCTGTCACACGCGATCCTACTTCTGCATCTGCACAAAAGCTGAAGAGTTTATCTTCCAACATCAAGTTAATCCAGGGAGATTTGGAAAATCCGGCAGAAATTTTCCGGAATGCTCAAAAGTCAACATCCGCTCCAATCTGGGGAGTGTACAGCGTGCAGGTAATAATCTCCCTAATAGTCTAAAAACTGACAAAATCATTCAACGCTAATGCTAACTATCGGAAACAGGCGGCCATAGGCAATTCTTCGGAGGAAATTCAAGGCAAAGCACTCATCGATGAAGCGATCAAACAAAAAATTAAGTTTTTTGTGTATAGCTCCGTCGATCGCGGTGGTGAAGAAAAATCATATACCAACCCAACCAAAATTCCCCACTTCATCAAAAAGCATAACATTGAGCACTATCTTGTGGATAGCACAAAGAACATCGACATGCAATGGTCAATCTTGAGACCCGTGGCTTTCTACGAGAATCTGACTCCAGATTTCTTCGGAAAAGTTTTTGCAACATGTTTCAAGATGGCCTTGAAGGGCAAATCTCTACAGCTAGTCGCAACCAGTGACATTGGTTACTTCGGAGCTGATGCTTTCATGAATCCGGAAAGCTACCAGGGAAAGGCGGTTTCGTTGGCTGGCGATGAACTTACGTACGAGCAGATGGAGCGAGCCTTCACGAGTCGTATGGGAAAACCTTTGCCAACCACCTTCCGACCCATCTGCTCTTTCTTTATGGCCGCTATGAAGGATATGGGTTACATGTTCAAGTGGTTCCACGATGAGGGTTACGGTGCTGACATCAAGAGACTGCGGGAGGTCAACCCTAATATGCGAACATTCGACGCCTGGCTCGAGAATGAAAGTGGGTTCGCGAAGTCATGAGAGCGTAAAAAAAGATGTTTCATTTATTTTTTTTTCTGTATTTTTCTTATATTGTTTACTGGTTCATGGGAAGAACGCTTCAAGGAAGAAACATTTTATTAGTTATGTTTCAATATTCGGATCAAAACTAATTTTTTAATGAGATCTAAGTCAAAAGGCCGTTTGGTGTAGATCCATGAAATGCATATGACCCTCCTTTTTCTCATTCCAATTGTGCGGAGCAGCGAAGGCGAAGATTCGCTCGAATTTTATCGATGGGGAGAGTAAAGCGGCGATGTGTAGTCTTGCGGTATCGGTGACATCAACATAATACTCTATAAAGATGATTAGAAGTTTGTATATATTCTTCAGTTCACTTTGGACTCACGCGGAGGAAGAAAACTAAGTACGGAATTATCTCCTTTGAGAATGTTGTTGATCAGAGATTGTGTCGAACCGCGTATTTCGGGAGCAAGGATTCTGCCAAACTAGAGACAATTTGCATGAGTTAAAACATTACCATTTATATAACTCGACAGGGTGATGTACAGTGATTCCCGGTAAGACCGTGTTGAAAACAAATGGACGATTATTCTCCTCAACCCATTTGAACGCCGCACGCTCGGTCTCTGTTTTGGAAGCCCCGTAGACAATGTATCCCTTAGCATGAGCAGGAACATTTTCATACCAAGCCGCAGCGATGCTCGCATCATTCCATGTATCTAAATTCCCGTTAGAAATAAACATTAGGGAGACTGTATATAGAGCGTACCTGTGGTAATCACAATTCCTTCTTCACCTGGGCTTGGCATATATGCAGCGGTTGAAGATGAGGTTAGCACAAACCCTTCGACTGTAGGTTGTTGTGAAGCTGCTTCCAGAATGCCCACTGTCGCTTTAATGGCATTTGGGATGGCGACACTTGGGTCGGAGTTCATCGATAAATCAGCGGCCTATAATACGTCAGTTCCGGATCCCAGGTATCTAGTCTGTTTGCAGGGACTCTACGCACGACGTGGATAATTCCTGTAATCCCATCAATTGCCCCCTTCCATTCAACCTGAGTGGTAATATCCGAAATAATGCAAGTCTCGAACTTCCCTTTACCGTATTTTTGATCGAAGAGGTCATTCAACCAGGGCTTAGCCTCTCAAATAGTACCACGAACGAAGTAGCCTAAGCTCAATAGCTGATCGACAACATTGGAACCGATAAAGCCATTGGCTCCAGTGACGAGGATTTTAGAGCCAGGAGGGATTGTATTCTTCACATCTGACATGGTGGCCAGGAATCAAGGGGTATCCAAACAACAAACGAAAATAGATCTGGACTTGAAGTGCCAAAGGTAAGAAAATGGCTGCGCTCATATAGAGGACTGTTGAATCTGCCAAGGATAAAGGGGTGGACGTATGTTGCAGTTTTTACATATATCGCGGATTGATAATACTCTTTATCCAGGGCACCACCTAACTAGGGAGGCATACCGGGATGAGTGATCAGGGATGGTTAAATAAGCCCGAAAGACTATCTAATCCTATGAAAACTTAAGTTCAATTAGATTGGAAATTTAAACACCCCATTGCATGCTGAACCCTTTTTTGCAAGGTCATTTCGACTGGTTGACTCAGATTAGTGACCCATCGGCCCGATTGACGCTTTCGGCCTCTATTTTAAGCCCGAGTATTCAAATCTTAGCAATCATACTTGTTGCTCGCGAAACATGGTTCCGAGACCCAAACCTTTGCCTCAGTTCTTCATTATATATGGCTATATTTCACATCTCTCCTCCTTCTTTCGTAGTGTTTGAAAAATAAAACTTTTCCACCATGGCACCCGGAAACAATTCTCAGCTTCGCGACAATGTCTCCCGGACCAAAGCGTCCTCACCTATCGGAAGACTCATATTCGTCGGCCTTCGTGCGGCCGATGTCTTTTGGCAATATAACTTGCTCTATCGAGGTTGGGGTATCCAGTTGGTGGAGAAACTAGGCGGCCGTGCAGTGCAGTCGTACCAGGTCCTTAATCCTCTGAATATTACTACCGGGCTACAATCCTATTATGGGCTGGTTACTCTCCTATCTATAGGCAGTAGCCTTAAGCAAATTGTGCACATTATTTGGGTCTCCGAGCAGGCAATGGATGTCGGCTCTGGTTTCACAATCGCCCTCTTCAACACTATTTTCAACACTATCAACGCACTTCTATCTCTCTGGGCCTTGACCTCACCAGCTGCATCTGGCCTTGATTCGAAGAGCTTGCTTGCAACACTATCGTCTCCGGTGGTTTCTGTCGGATTGGCTGCTTATACTATTGGTCTCCTAGCCGAAGCGACCTCTGAATTCCAGCGAAAAGCGTTCAAACAAGATCCTAATAACAAAGGGAAGCCGTACGGTGGTGGTCTTTTTTCGCTTGCAACCAATATCAATTATGGAGCCTACACCACCTGGCGAGGCGCATATGCCCTGATGTGTGGCGGTATCATTTGGGGCGCAACAACCTTTGGTTTCTTCTTCTATGATTTTGCTACTCGTGGAGTCCCTGTCTTGCACGAGTACATGTCTCAAAGAGTAAGCATCGCACGTCAAAGTCTTGTCTTCATGATCGCTAACCACAAGTTCGATTGATAGTATGGTGATTCGTATAAACAGATCGTATCTCGTGTGCGATACTCGTTAATACCTGGTATTTACTAGGGTCAAGGGTCGTTACTAATGCAGCTTCGGTACATAAAATGAAGATCTCTTGATGGAATAACATGGTGGTCAGCCAAGTCTCAGAAAATATTAAATGCATTCGAATACATTTTCAATATCAATCGAATAGATCTTTGTAACCTTACAATTGATTGCAAATTGAGGATGTTGACTATATCCTATAGTACTTGTACACCTATACAATTAGGTAAATAATTCAATCTACATTATATCCTGAAGGGCTTCAGATAGTTTTTCTACTAAGCAATATTAATTTCTTGAAATATTATTGATGAAACAAGTCTGTTATAATCTATATTCATCAAAAATATTGAAGCTGAATTCATTCAGCTTGAACATGATATCATTTCCCCCGTTGATCCAGTTATATATTATATCACTATACATTGCTCTAACTATGTACTATGATCTGCTGATGTCATCACTCCGCTCTGTTTACTTCAACTTCTTCTCCGCACTTCTTTTCTTCTACACTTCTACTCTCCTCTGCTCATCAACTGTCAACTGTCAATACTCCACATGGCAGGGTCTAATCCATATCACCGCCACCCTCTCCCCGACTATTTCATCTCTTCCCCCCTGGTCGCCCTCCTCTATCCTCTTCACCAGCTACTTCTCCGTCTCCGCGGCCCTCCTCGTCTCCCCTCACCTCATGCCCCCATTCGCGTCGTCTGTCTCTCCGACACCCATACTCTCGAATGGCCCGATGTCCCTGATGGCGACCTCCTCATCCATGCCGGTGATCTCGCCAACGATGGCTCTGTCCGGGAGATCCAAGCAGCCGTAGACTGGCTCCGCAGTCTCCCCCACCCGCATAAAGTCGTTATTAGCGGCAATCATGATAGCTACTTCGACCTGCGTTCACGACTCGACCAAGACCGCGATGAATCCAGTGCTGCCGGTTCCTTCGCCGCCGTCTCGTCTTCTACTGCCTCCATCCGCTCCTTGGATGACCCAACTGCTTCACGCATCGACTGGGGCGATATTCACTACCTACAACATTCCTCCGTAACCCTCGACTTCTCCCCCTCTTCCTCAACACCTCCAACCGCTACGACTCCCTTAAACCCTCGCTCTCTCACCATCTACGGCGCACCCCAAATTCCCGCCTTAATGCCCTTTGGCCCTGAACACGCCTTCACATATCCTCCACACCACGACGCCTGGTCTCGTACCATCCCCTCCGACACAGATATTCTAGTCACTCATACTCCACCACAAGCCCACCTCGATATGTCCCCCGTTTACTCAACCGGTTGTCCCAACCTCCTCGCCGAAACCTGGCGCATTAAGCCTGCCCTCCATGTCTTCGGTCACATCCATAACTCCGCCGGCCGTGAACCCATTTTCTGGGACGAAGCCCAACGCGCCTGGGAACGACTTTGTGCTTCTCGGCGGCCACGCGCAAAACATAGTCGGATTGTCGCGCTTGCTGGGGGGTTACGTGATCTCTTCGATCCGGCGGGTTGGGTCGATGCCGCGCGTGTCTTGGTTTATGGACTTCTTGGGGTTATTTGGTCGCAGGTTTGGGGTGGTGAGAGTCAATATGGTGGGTGGATGGTGAATGCTGCCTGTATGTATCAATCGAGTGGTCGATTGGGGAATCCACCTCAAGTCGTTGATTTGTGATTGTCTTGGTGGTTTGTATTAGTGTGCATTTGAACCGTATCTAGCGGTTGTTTTGTTAATTGTAAATAGTGAAGGGATATGTATACAGACGTTTAATCATATGAAGTCGTATCCGGCAGTCTTCGGATCGCCAATACTCAAATACATTGTTCAATATAAACATTTTTATGTTTACTTCTTGAGTGCCACCCGGTATATAGTTCTACTAGATTAGCCAGCTCTAGTGAGCTATCCATTTCCCTTCCGCCACATATCTACATAATGACAGTCTCACAGTCTATCATTATTAGATATATGTAGGTGCTATGGGAGACTGTCCTTCACTACTATGGTGAATGCTAACTTGCATTACTTACCTGCAGACTACTTATAAACCTACTTGATATGATACAAAGCATGTACAAATTTACAATACAACAGTTCTCAAGAGAAGAGCGAGCTTAACAGCTATAACTACTATACATTATTGCGAACTTTGACTGTCTTCCCAAAACAATTAAAGGGACTTAGGCTGTTGACAACAAGATGTTCCAGTCATTGTATTGAATTGAAAACCGTGGTCTTCACATGAATAGCTAGATATTCCCATTCCGGAACAGGGTCCTATCATTTGTATAGTATTCTCTTCTCGTTGATATTCCAAGCTAGTACGAGTTAGAAGTCGTTATATAACTCAACCTTGGAAGTCATACTTCACTGATATACTTCACTCCCTGCATTATCCAAAATTTACTTCAAGTTTGGTCACTAGTTCTTAAAGAGTTGTTTATTTACATATTCACCAGACTTGCATTAAACAGATCGTCCGATGGGAAAATATCGCGCATCTGATATTCCGTCTGGGTAATAATCTGGATGCGAGTTTCCATTGACGATCAGGTACGGTAGATCTTGCGACAAGGTCATCCAATGAGGAATCAAGTAGAATTGATCAAAAGCTCGTAAAGTTTTATCTGTAGAGTGCATGAGGTAGGAAATTTCCTTTTCTGCACTGGTCTAATCCTGCACCTTCAAATTGAGCTCGATACTCAAGTCAATGTTGTTAGATAGTACAGCTGGATGAGTAGTAGTCGTATTGATATTCAGTCATGTTTACTACCACTTGTCGCTACTGAACGACTATCTGACAATTAATAAGTAACCTTCTAAAAGACCTGGGACAGGACCAGCTAACAGTGCAGCAGCGTGCACACTTGACATCCAGACGCCTGGTTGATCTATCGGTTATACATGTCCAATCCCACCAATATTTATGTAGTAATAATAATAATGCACGGAGTACCCCATCTAACGTAAACAAATAATCACATACTACTGAAAATAGTTCATCTACGCTGTACTACATGGAATCGGAAGTAGATTTCCAGACAACCCATGACCTAGGCGAAGTAGTGAGACCATTGAACAAGAATAGCCTAACTGATTGTTTTCGGTACAATGATCAACAGCCCCCAATGCCGATCATCGACAAGCCGCAAGGCAGTTTCGCAGACGCAGCCCAGCCCAACCGCGCTATTAATATCGCGTGCGCCCAACAGGGCTATTAAAGAATGCACCAATTAGGCAAGAAGAGCGAGACATTATTCTTCTAGAACAAAAAAGATTGATCGTGGCATATCCCTAGAACAAGCCGAAGGAAGGAGAAGCGAGAAGGTATGCTGGGAAATAGTGACGATCGCGTTGCGAATGAACCCCTTTTTTGGAGTCGAGCTGGGGGTTACTCCACGTCGATATTAATCTCTTCAACCAAAGTATTACTCCGAGGAAATATCTTACAAAATAATATCTATTGAAATGTATTCTGTACTAAATGTAATCTTCCCAAAATCATCTCTAGAGGTATTCCATGGTCCTCAATAGATCAATCACGGGTACTAGGAATGCTTGGCGACGCCACCGTCGATCTTTAAGATTCAATTCAGAGGACGCTGGGCTCATGATGATAGAATACTGACCCCAAAATAACCCCGGATAAAAATTCATTGTTCGGGACTGAATGACCAACTTTGGATTAACCAATTGAATTACTTTTCGAACTTTGTGATCAGGTTTTCGTCGATGCCGGTGCTTCCGATACTGTCTCCGCCGACATCCACAGCCATACAAAGTATAGGGTATGTTGGTCTTTAAATGCCTACTACAATGTGTGCTGTTCACCAGACTAAACAAATATTACCATGATGATATATTTTGATTATTAGTTATATGAAATTTCGAAAGAAGATAAAACAGCGCCCACGTTCAACTCAGCTTTAGCGATGATCCATGGTTGGTACCGCTACTGCGTCATAGTATAAAGGTAGTGAAGAAAGTAGCCTATAGCAATACAATCGAGAATTCACAAAGAACTCACGCATCAGCCTCGTAGTCAGAATCCAATCGCGACCAGCATCTGACACTCCTCGGTCTTGACATGACGTGTTGCTGTGGGGCAAAGCACGATGCTTTGTACTGTACACAGGGGATCCTTCTGGTTAGACCACGATACAAATGACGATATGTCCCCTCAACCCTCGCTAACCTGGAGCATGGGGCAAAAGAGGAGACGGAGCTGGAGATATTGGGGAGGCGGGGAGGCGGCCGTGCTGGAATACACGCCAGATGGAGTAAACTTGATTTCGATAGTACCACACGGTTCTACTATTGTATCCGGCAATCTACCTTGAGAATGACACGCAATTCTCATTGAATAATAGATAGTAAGAGTAATTCCGAGGACTCATCCGACCTGCCGTGTAGATACTAGTCTATGGTAGAACAAAGATCCATTCTGCTCTCCTGAACAGCTCGGCCGTTGTCCGTATACATAGCCCCAATCCACCATATTCATACACGGCAGGAGAGGGGATGAGAGAAAAGACGCAATAAATTATATTGTGATTTGATTCGACAGCCTCGTTCAACTGGTGTGGCGCATCGAAATGGTTCTCGAAGGATTCCACGGCCCAATTGGGACATCCACATCATAGCGGAGTCTCATGTTGGACGCCCGTTGGGCAAGATATTTTCACGGTCGGGCGTGAGACACGGCGTGGGGCAGCATCTTCATTGTGCATATCTTGTAAAGGATTTGATGAGAGAAATGCATTCAAAACCGAACTGATTGGAGAACAAGTCCGACGGCAGAGCTGGATTCTGAATACTGGGGTAGAGAGTACCCTGGGTAAAGAAAACCCAAATATTAATATATGAAGTATAATAATAAAACCTTACAACTATTGTATATTTGAAATTATACAAAATTTGGGACACCAGTGAACAACCTCGAGTCAAACGAACAAAGAAAAGCTATGGAGCAAAGGCCAAGCACTAGACAATGCATTCGGATTTACGGCCGAGGCTAAGCCAAGCTCGAGCCAACATTGGTACAGCAAGCTTGTATCAAACAGACCCATTATTCGGTTGAACAAAGTTGAATGAAATCCAAGACACTCATACACTTCTCAACCACTCATTCTGCTTTTTACAACCCCAGACTATTTTCTCCATGTACGGAGTACTCCGTCTTCCTTCATTTGCACTGGGGATGGCACTATTCAAGGGTAAGCAAGGAATGCACATTCTATCTGCAGCAGGGAGTCCATGATCCACCCCCCTCCACTAGCAGACCCACTGATCCGCTCAGTACATTCTAACTCGGCTGCATTCTGGCATCATTGCCCACCGTGCTGCTTTATTCGGGACGCGGTGACGGCTTCCCGAAGAGTTGTTGCATCCCCGAGCCCGTTGGAGCCGGGGCCAAGAGATCGTTTGTATGCACAAGATCGATTAGGGCAAGGGTATACGGAGCACAATGCACACAAAACAGTATACTATCTTGATGATTCTCGGCAGAACTTTGCATGATATGATATCGTACGACATACCTGATGGATTCGGAAAGCGAAAAAAGTCCGCGTCCGCTAACCCGCGCGCAAGGCAGATTCATTCCATATCATTACGGTGTTCGGAGAACTATTATTATTGTGTCTATCAATTCAATGCTTTGTACATATGCGAACAAGACTGCTTTCCGTTTACAGTATTCCATTTTTTAAGTTCCTAGTCGACCTCCTTGCCTGAAGCTATTATTGTTTATCTGTGTCTATGTCTTGATTATCCCTTTTCTGTATGAACACGAACCTCAACGTGCAAATCATTGTGTAGCTTGTACAGAATAGTATCCTCGGATTTGTTGTCTTCAATCTTGGGCAACACTACGGGGCAGACAACACCAATCACATCCGCGCCATTTCTCTCATCCACTTAAAATTTCGACTCCCTCCATCGCCTTGATGTCATCAGGGACGCAAACCGCCCGTGGTAAAGCGGGTCCATAAGAAATGCTTAATCGACGATAATTGATGCATCCGGGATCTTGACTCCACCCAGCGGAGCTCTCGACGCAGAATAGTGGACCATAATAGACTCCATAGTGTTCCAGTGTACCGTCTCGACAGCGTCCTTGGTGCTGGGAGTGTTGCTGCATCTGGTCAATGTCTCTCTCCTGACTTTACCGGACGCATGAGTGCGAGACGAGGACACGGGGAAAAGTTATGGAGACCGAAGGCCCACGATTGCATTTCGTTGCCACTTTCGTAAATTGTCGCAGTATTCAAATATCTCCCTTCTTCCCCTTCTCCCCCGCGGTTTACTTTCTTGTTTTTTCCTCTTTCTTCTCCGCGTGTCTCCATTCTCTCCCCATTCTTTGCCTCATCCACGTGTGGGAGTGATTCATAGTCGCTCCAGTATATCGTCTCTTATCGGATATCCCATATACATATATCCTTCCTCTACGACATACACTATGGCGCCTACTTATGCTGGCCTTTCTGGCCGGCCACTGTCGCTGACAGTGTCTACCATTGCTACTATGGGTTTCTTGTATGTTTCAAATTCAAATTACCCCGGATTCACTTCCAGCGGGGAGCATATCTAACCATTTCAATTCAGACTCTTCGGTTATGACCAAGGTGTTATGTCTGGTATTATTTCATCAACGGCTTTTACCGATGTATTCACAGCTGCCCAGGGAGACAACACCATGCAAGCCCTAATTACTGCAGTTTACGAGTTGGGTTGTCTTTTTGGTGCCATGTTCGCGCTCTTCACAGCTGATATGCTTGGTCGTCGATGGATGATTATCGGTGGTGCGGCAGTTATGATCATTGGTGTTATCATCCAAGTTACTTCTTTCGTCGACCACATTCCTCTTCTACAATTCTTCTTCGGTCGTGTCATCACTGGTATCGGTAACGGCATGAACACTTCGACTATCCCTACCTACCAGGCTGAGTGCTCGCGTACCAGTAACCGTGGTCTTCTCATCTGTATCGAAGGTGGTACCATTGCCATTGGTACCATGATTGCCTATTGGATCGATTTCGGTGCTTCTTACGGTCCACCTGACCTGGCCTGGCGATTCCCCATTGCTTTCCAGATTGTCTTTGGTATCATCATTGTTGTTGGCATGTGGTATCTGCCCGACTCTCCTCGTTTCCTGATCTCCAAGGGCAAACACCAAGAAGGTGAATATGTCCTGGCTGCCCTGGCTGGTAGGGAGATTGATGATCGCGAGACCCAGCAGCAGAAGCAGCTCGTTATTGAGTCCATCGAAGCGTATGTTGAATCTGAAGGCGTCCCTCAAAACAAACACAAGCTAACATATTGATAGTGCTGGTGTCGCCGAAGGAGCTGGATACTCTGACCTTTTGACCGGCGGCAAGACTCAACATTTCCGTCGTATGTTGATTGGATCTTCCTCGCAGATCGCGCAGCAGCTGTCCGGTTGCAATGCTGTGATTTACTACTTACCTGTCCTTCTTAAACAATCTCTCAACCAGTCCGAATTCATGTCGCTTCTCATCGGCGGTGTCAACATGATTGTCTACGCCATCTTCGCCACATTCTCCTGGTTCTTCATTGAAAAGATCGGTCGTCGCAAGCTTTTCATCGGTGGTATGACCGGCCAAATGATCTCCATGATCATCGTGTTCGGCTGCCTGATCCCTGACAGCCCTGGTCCCGCCAAGGGCGCTGTCTTCGGTCTCTTCCTTTACATGGCATTCTTCGGCGCATCCATCCTTCCTCTTCCTTGGTTGTATCCCGCTGAGATCTCGCCAATTCGAACTCGTGCCAAGGCCAACGCCGTATCTACCTGCTCTAACTGGCTCTTTAACTTCACCGTCGTCATGATCACCCCCGTTATGATCGAGCACATTAACTGGAGAACATATCTTTTCTTCGCCATCATGAACGCCGTCTTCATTCCTCCCATGATCTTCTTCTACCCAGAGACCGCCGGCCGCAGTCTGGAAGAGATTGATCTTATCTTCGCCAAGGGATACTGCGAAAACATGTCCTACGTCCGCGCCGCTAAGGAGTTGCCCAAGCTCACCGATGATGAGATCGAGCAGAAGGCTCTCGAGTATGGTTTTGGCGGTGGTGGTGGTGCTGATGATGCCGAGAAGGGTCAGCCTAGCTCTTCCATCTCTTCCCAGCAGGAGAACTACAAACAGCAGGGTGAGAGCAGTGAGTATGCTCAGACTCAATCGCAGAGCTACAATCACAGTAGCCAGCAATAAGCAGAGGCTCTGCTGTGATGTACTTTTGCATTGCAAAATGATTTGCAGATATAATGCACCGCCACTGTGGGCGCGTTGCATGTGGTTTGTGATTACTTTTCTTTTTTATTTCTGGAGGATCTGGACCAGATTGTCTTCGATATCCTATATATACCCATTGTCTTGTGCTCTGATGAGAATCATGTTAATGACCGGGCATACATTAGTGCGATAATGCATAAAATTATCGGTTCAAGAGTTGCTATAGTTATTGGTATACAATTTAGTGTACGAAATTGTAGACCAATAAAGTATGGCAATAGTATTAGCCACTGGCTCGAATGAACATGCATAGAGTGTACAATCATATAAAATTTTCGTCTTCTTATCATACCTTGGCACAAATAGCAATCTAGTTCATCTACTTTTTCTATTCGAGAGATCTTATTAGCTCGATCTTGAATACCGCCTGCGCATTCAAGTTCCCCAGATTTGTGATTATATACTTTAGTGCTAGGACCTCATCCTCCACACCGTTCAGCGTTCCACACCGTGAACTACTAGTATTAGTTATGTCCATTAAAATCCAAAAGATGTTCTTCAGAAAGCTCAAGATTTCCTGCTTTGTTTTCTAAATATCTTAAGTACCCCAATAGTAATCTTCATGGATATGTAGACCATCTTACAAATATAAAAGTACGCAGAGTACTTTTGTGCATAAAGTGTTCAAGACTGCTCGCAACCTAGATTTCTTACTTTATTTACTACTTCACTTTGTACAAACTTGAATTTGAAAGATCCCACACTCTCTCCTTCATCTCCTCTCATAATAAATCAAAGTCGCCTGACTTAAACTGCTTGAATGATTGGCGCCCTCGCAGTGATCGGCTGATTCAGCCTGTTTTTGGACAAACCCTTCCTTGCTTTTTGACTGACTCAACTTCAAACTTTCTTTCTTGTTCTGCTTCTCCCTTGAAATATTATTGATTCTACTTCCCTTTCCTCCCTGCCTCCCCTCTTCCTCTCTTTCTAACTCGTCATGCACATATCCCTATTCCCGCGCGATGAGCTCCTCTCTTGAGGCCAAGATCGTCGTTCTCGGCGCACAGGGTACTAACCCCCCTCTATACAAGACTGCTTTCCACAGACAAAGAGTAGACCCTTACCAATAGTTCTATTATAGGAGTCGGCAAGACATCGCTCGTTCAAAGATATGTCCGAAATGCCTTTAATCCCTCCACCACGATATCCACCGTCGGCGCATCCTTCGTGACCAAACGCGTCCTCGATACCCCCTCCGATACAACCGTGCGTCTTCAAATCTGGGATACTGCCGGTCAAGAACGATTCCGTAGTATATCGCGACTCTACTATCGCGGTGCGCACGCTTGTCTCCTATGCTACGACATCACCGACGAATCCAGTTTCCAGGAAATGGCCGGTTGGCTCCGCGAACTCCGGCGCAACCTCGGCACGGACAGTAGCGGTGGAGCAGGAGGGGGCGGGGGTATGGACGAACCCCTCGTGATTCATGTCGTTGGAACCAAATCAGATATTGTTTCGGAAGATCCTACTCGTCGACGTGTTCCTTTCGAACGAACTATCGCATATGTGGCAGAACAGTTATACCCCACACAGGCATCTACACCGCCAGCTACGGCGATGGGAATCACCAACCCAGGAGGAGGAGGATCAGGATACTTTAGCAGTGTTGTTGGAGCCGCTCCTGGAAGTGCGCCTGCGTCAGCCGGAAGTACCAGTGCAATAGCGGTTTCTTATTCAGCCGGCGCATTGCAGAGTCCAGATAGTAAGCGCAGTTCAGCGTTTTGGGGTCAAGAGATAGGGTGGGATTGTTGTCATGAGATTAGTGCAAAAGATGGGGAGGGTATTGAGGAGGTGTTTCGTGTAATTACACGGAAGCTTGTTGAACAGCGGAATCGCAGGGATGCCGAAGCTGCGTTGATGATGACACCGAGTATTGATGGCATAGCTGGAGTGCCTGTGACGCCGAGTGTTGAAGGGAGCTTTCGTTTGGGCATTGGAGATAAAAGAAGAAGTTGGTTGGGCCTTGCGACGCCGAATAACAGTATTGAACCGGATGAAGTGCAAGTAATGGAGGCACGACGACGAGGCCGATGTTGTTAATGCTGGCAGTGACATCTCGCGATTAGTATTCTCGATTCATTTCATTTCTCTTTGTTTTCTCATGATGGGTGGGCTGTTTGATGATTTGATTGATACCTGCACCGGCGCTACCATATAGCATCATGTACATGCGATAATGCTGATAATGAATATCCTGCTTGATTTGATTAATTCAATATCGTCTGAATTCTACATTTATCAGATTACAAACAGCATTTCCTCTGTCTGATCTGCACAATCTGACATCACGGCGGATCTGGTGGAGCTGCTCTTTTTAGGGTTTGGTTTGTATACTTCAACTTCAACTTCAACTTCAAATGAATTATGACATTCACTAAATCACATACCGGGAATACTTATGTTGATGCAATTATCCATAATGATGCATGTACTTATCTCCTCATGTTAACCCCGGCTACTGCTAAGCCTCACTCCAATCGCTGCTTGTCATTGGTCTTCGCCCGGGTGATTCATCGTTTACGAGGCCAAGCGCTGACTAGTCAAGACTGCAATTCTTACCGATTGCTGGGCATTTCTTCTCTGCTTGTTGCTGGAAGCTTGGACTCCTCTTCTCCTCTTTCAAGTTCTTCCCATCCATCGTATTCATCGTTTTCAACCATCTTGTGCTGCCACGCTCTTCTCCCCACCATCACAGCCATACTTAGTTCTCACAACATCCTCTCCACTCCCCATTATGTCTGGAGTGGAGGTGGTTGCTGTTGTCGCGTGTGTGGCCGCAGGTAGGCATCCTCCATTCTATTCCTCTATTCCATCTATGCCACTATACAATCAAGTCTCATACCCATGTGCCTGTTCTAGTTATCTCCGCCTACCAAGATGGAAGTAAAGTCTTCCAGGATATCAAGAGGAAATGGCGAGAGCGACGCAGCTCGCATCCACAAGCAGCCTCAGCTATCGATCTGGATTTCTCGCTGCAACGAAGCAGGGAGGATATCTTGACGCAGTGGAATGGTCATGTCGGCAGACTTGGACATCGCTTCGAAGTCGGCGACGAAATCGCCCAAGCCACGATGAAAGATATTCTCATCGGCCTTCAACTTGCCCTACTCACTCACCTCCGCGAAAATGGAGTACACCTCGACATTTTCGCCCTCCTCAATGTCTCCGATCTTAGCCGCGCTCGAACCATCTCTGCTCTTCATGAATTATATCAACGTTTGGCCCAGCAAGCTCCTATTCCATGGCATATGACTTCACCTGTTGCCCCGGGACTCCCTTATATCGAACCAGGCTCGGGTATTGCCCGATATATCGGTGTGATTGAAACACTCTCTTCAAGTCAGCCACCACTCGAGCAAACTTCGCATGGAACCCCTGGCAATAGACCGAGTCCTTACTCCTCGCCGAGTCAATTCTACTCGCCATACTACTCGCCATCGGCAGCATTCCATCCCCAGGGCCAAGTTTTCCCAGGAAGTATATCCAGTTCGCCGCCGGAAATGTCCTCATCGCACAGGCCGTCAGTCGATGCAATCAGTCCTCGCGAAAGAAGGGCATCGGCATTCAGCTCAATCAGTTCAACCTTCAGTACTTGGCTGCGTGACCGACGTCGCTCATCTGTCGATTCCAACGAGCGAGATGAGATCGCAGCAATCTCCGGTCTACCATCTCCACCACCAACATCGCATCAAGATGCCACCATCAACACCGAATCCAGTGCACCACGTCCAATTACCCAACCAACACGCGCCGAGCTTGACTCCCCATTTGAAAATGAGATCCTACGCGAGAATCCATGGATGTCCGTGATAGAAGAGCGAGTCCAACTAGAACAAGAACTCCAAGACACCCAAGCCCAACACCACCACCAACCTGACATCCAAAGCCAAACGCACCCGCAAACACCCAATCGAGACTCTACTCACGGCTTCCTCACACCACCCCTAACGCGTCAATCAAACCCTAGCCCAACCACTAATGCCCACCCAAATCCCAGAGCAACCCCTTCAATCCACAGCGACATTTCAAACGATAGCGGTAGTTCCAATCGTTCAAGTGAAATAACTCTTCTCCAAATAAACCCCCGCGTCTCATTATGGCCACCAAATCGCAATAACGACTATGCGGGTTTTTGCAAAGGAGCATGGAAACAAAATTCCGGATTCGAGGGATTCAAAGTCCACTCCGTTCCAATCGGATATTACAGCCTCGTCCCGAAATGGAAGTGCGTAAACTGTTTCTTCGATATGCCCATGGCGTCGACATCAAATTCGGGCTCCGGCTCAAGCTCGAGTTCATCAGGTACTGCGCGCTTCGATGAAAAGGTGTATACGCATGCTGGTAGTAAAATTCGGTATCGGTGGTCATTTCTGGCAAAGTCTCATATTGCGAGTAAGACGCGGCCTGTACCTGCGAGTGCTGCTGGGTCGGTGGCTGTGGCGAAGATCGGTACTTTTGGGTGTATGTTTTGTTGTTTTGAGAGTGATCGGTCTGTGGTTGCGTATGGTGGTTTAGATGTTTTTATGAATCATCTTGGCGAGGCGCATCGGGGATTCATGGGAAGCTTGTTGGGAAGTACAAGATGTGTTACTGGGAGGGTTGCAGGTGTTGAGGAAGTTTTTGATATTAATATTCCTCCTCTGTAAGAAGCAAGGTAAGTAATTACTTTTTTATGGCTATTCCTTCGTTTGATTTTGCTTGCTGGGTTCAAGTTGTTTGGTCTTTCTCGATTGGAGTTCACGTTGGTTCTGGTGATATCCCGGGTCGCGGTCTATATTCATGTAGCATAGTATCTCAATAAAAGTATGATACAGCTAACTCGAATCCGTATTGAGTGAGACTAGTACAGAGCCTCAAGCAACGCATGACTCGGAGGCGGAGGGTTCAATCTCAATTGGTTCAACTTGAAACTCAGACACCATGGCTGTTTCAACATGAAGTCATCGCTAGGAAATATTTCTAGATTCTGACGGTCCCCGATCGGAATGTGGATTTTTATGTAGCAACCTCGGCAGTTAAAACTGATTAGACTCCCTTCCACGCGAGGCAAGGAGCTAATTACTAGATTGATCAAGTTTGATATGAGACATTCGGCAGCGCATGCCGATCAGTTCCGTGCCCGCGCGAATGAGTGATGAAGATTCATGCGGTGGAGTAGGGCTGGAGTCCGCGGACCCCCGAGGAGTTCAGAATAAAGATGGATATATTCATTGTTTCAGCATGGGTTGTCACAGTTCAAAAGGAATTAGGCTAGTAAAGCTTGACTTGGGGAGTTTTGCATTTATCCAGGTCAATTATTCCCAGCAGAACATCGTGTTCCAAGGGTAGAGTATTCTCCCGTCAATCCGTCATCTTCACTCGAGAGACGGTAATCCACTAGTGAAATCTCCTGCCAGAATGGTGTCGGTCTCGGTGTTAGCGTGAGCAGATTTCTCTTTTTCTTGTGGGGTGTCAGTCGAATCCTTCCTGGTACTATTAGGCAGCAATGAGATCAAATTGGAGTTGGAGATGCTAAAGGCCTAATCTGAGCAGATATCAACCCCAAGCATAGACTTATATAGCAGAGGAAAAGAAGAATACACAGCCAACTCGTATGAACAATAAGGAGCAGGTTTGTATCATGTCTCTAACGCCTGTGAAGACATTCTACTTTATTGGAGTCTGCAGAGTCGGTAACGAACCGAGCCAACTGTGGATCTTCCACCGAGACTAACCAAAAGAGCCCGGAAACAATCGATGATATAGAGAATTTGAAGACTGGAACAGAAATTAAACAATACCAAGCAAATCTTGTCTCACGCCACCTGCCGTCTTATCAATCAGAGATTGATATAAGCATATATCCACCGGGATTTCACCATGCAAGGCTGCCAAGCACAATTCGCTTACCACTAACGCATGGAAAATGGTATCCTCAGGACCAAGAAGTTTTTGCTGCCATGAATGTCGTCGACGAAAGGTAAAAGTAGGTTTGTTTTAGCTAAATTCTAAACTGCGGCTATTCTAATCGTTTTTGACAGTGCGATGGCTTGAAACCGGAATGTCGGCGCTGCGCAAAACGTGGAATTACATGCACGGGATACCCCAGCACGTTCAAATTCCTCGATAATCGAACACCTCAGACGGATCAAACTGCATCAAATAGACCGAGATCAATTCCCAGCCCATCACGGCGAGCGGGTTCCGACGAGTCTTGGAGACCAGTTCAAATCCAACAGTCGTCCGACAAAGACAATCAACAAAAGTGCTGTTCATTCGACAACAATAAACCCGGAACCCGTTCAAACGCCGAGTCAGAAAAAAGGATGTTCTCTGATGATGAAATGCCAATTTACGAAAATCTATCCATACTCAACCGTAAGCCCAAACATTCCTTCCGTCCAGCCCGATTGATCAAAAGCAACTGAGCATATACAGTACCATTCTCCCCACCGTCACCCAGTGAATATTACCACGCTATGAGCTATAATGGCAGTGGCACTATATCTCCATCAAACACATGGGCAAGCCAAAGTCCGCAACTGTTCACAGACGTTCTCGAGTCCCAAACACAACACACGGAACCGATGACTAGCAATCTAACAAACCGCAAGACTGCCAACCCTTCCACCAACTTGAACAGAGACTTCCCGCGCTATGGCTACACCGCAGAGAACCAAGACTATAATAATTCTTCAAACATGACAGACGATGAACTAGAAGAATACTGGAAAATGCTGAAACCAGACACGGAAATGACAACGATATCAGATCCGGTTTCATATTCTGATATTTCAAATCCACCGCGGGAACAGTGTGGGAGCACAGATTGTAACCCTCCGAATGAACAGTGTACATATCACAGGGAGAGTACGACGGGGTATGAAGGTACCACCAGAATACCTGCTTATGATCTTTACATGAGCTCTTTTTTCATGTGATATGACTTGTCAAATACCCAGTCTTTGCACAATCAATGATATCAAGTTTCAATTTTAGATACGCTGTTTGTATTTTCGGTAAAAGAGTGCATTGATATAAGTGACTGATTAGCATCTTGCATCACACCAGAATCTAGCGATCGCTCGTCCACCGCGTATTAGCTCTGCCTTGGTACCCCCTCTTACTAGCCGATATTATAATAAGAAACACGATATTCACACGAGAAATTCAAGGAAACGTTATCCTACCCATGTCAATCCTGGGAATAGATTTTCTTGGCCCCTTCACACCGGCTTCTGGCCGAGGCCATAAGTACATCCTCATTGCTGTGGAACTAGGTAGTACTACTAGTACTAATATTTAGTAGTAGTCCTATGGCTGATCAGTTGCAAGGATGATACTTATCATCTAATAGGTATCAGTGCTGCTGGAAGTAAACCAATTTGGAAATTCTATACTTTTGTGTGTACTAATTGGAGTATAGTATGCTCCAATAGTACCTACTACTAGGTAGTAGATAGTAGTACCATCTCGCCCTGGTGGGGTTGAGATATTATCTCAAATATATAGTATATATTTATGAGACGCAATTAACAAAATCAGCTAGTATTCTGATTTACTACTTTGCTAATCCGATCTGATGATAGTCTAAAATGCAGCAGTATCTCGATGTATTTACAGTAGCGTAGTTTGGGTAGAAGTACCACTCGGAGTCCGTGGAGTGCATGTATATCCCCGGCCCTATCTTACTAGCACTACTACCCTAGTAAACTACTAGTAGTAGTTCAGATTTCAAATGGTACTAATATATATTTTATTGATTCTCAAGTCAAGATATTCCAATTTCACCTAGTATACTAGTTTATTTGGCTGCTATTTAATACTACTCTGGTACAGCGTCAACCTTGTGAGAGGACAAAACATCGGGAATTGAAGGATCTCCACCTCCGATGATCGGCGACTGTCGTTTCATATACAGTGTGGCCTGTGCTTTGATTGTAGTTCCCAGAATACTCCGTATTCAGCAAATTAGTATTGAAGATTCTATTTAGTTCTTGAATTGCCATAGAGTTTCTGTATAAATGATATCTGCCATTTAGCAGTCTTCAATAGGATTGTCTTGTTGATGGGAACCTCTTCAATTGCCGATGTCCGATCGGAGAATATTAGTCAGCAAGGGATACCACAATCATGAAGTATATTTGTATTATGTATAGCATAGTTAGTATATAAAGTAGTATAGTATAAGTATTATGATTATATCGTATATGCAAGTATGTCAGTCTGATATATCATAGAGATATGCAAGATGATGCATTCTTAAATCCCCCGCTGCATATCAATACTCCTGCCCATCCATGTTGACTGTTGATCTTCTCAATTACTATGTAGTATAGCTACTACCCAACTATATCAATTGACTAAGCATTATCATTCCCATACTACTAATCTATAACCATGGATCTTGTCTACTAGTATATTGCTACGAACTACTATATACAGAGTACTCTAGAATAGAATGGACCCTTGCTGATGCCCCACTGCAATCTGCCAATCTCACTCAATCACGCCAATGCGCTAAAGTCAATATGCAATCTGCCGTTCAGGGGTTACTCTCATCCTGTACTATGTATTACTCTACTCTCTTCATTATATTACATATCTGTAAGCACAATATCCAAGTATATGTACATATCACTCGAAGTATTCTGTATTCTACTATGTTATACTACACTACAATCTACATAGTATACACAATGTAGCATACTCATACAAGGACTATCTCTGTACTGCTGATGGCCCACTTCGGGAGATTGTCTTTTCTCCAGCTCCACTCTCCCTAGTTGATTTTGAATCTGCTCTGCCTTT
>Ga0209673_1000802_pt1 | contig 41625 bp, 25 predicted proteins | sample AraplaCol_mMS_r2_2_FD_184274 | JGI IMG/M metagenome (GOLD analysis project Ga0209673, IMG submission 184274) | Arabidopsis root microbial communities from North Carolina, USA - plate scrape MF_Col_mMS_r2 (SPAdes) (version 3) | ecosystem: Host-associated > Plants > Roots > Endosphere | place... | reverse complement strand
AACTATAATCGATAAACAGTTCGAAAAATATAATAAACAAAAACAGTATCTACAGATCAATCTGAATACAGTTGAAAATCAAAAATAGATCCAATATCTGTAGAAATCTATCAATTCTACAGAATTAGCAGATCAGATCCAGAAATAGAATTAATATAATCTAGAAATCCCAAATAGTTCTTCAGAAATACTAGAAATTCCAGAAATTCTACTACCGATTCTGGAAATATATAATATATTTCTAGAACAGTTTCAGTAATTCTCCAGAAACAATAAAATTACAGAAATTCCAGAGATTCTACCAGAAAAATACTGAATAAACTATCAAAAAAAATTAAAATTATAACTGATTTACAAAAAAAAAAAATTTTACAAAATTTTTCTAAAATTGGACAACAATACAGAGAAAATATATCTATATTACAGAGAAAACTGTATATATATAGAATATATACAATATTCTGATTACAGTTCTAGAACTACAATCGGATATTACAACTACAGTTGCAAAATATATATACAAAAAAAACTAGATTATAGTAGAATCAAATCAAAACTATCGCTACAAATATATCAACCAGAATAGAAACAGCAGTTTGCAGTAACAGTATAAAAAAAATATATAAAAACAGAAATACTAATAATTTTTGGAAAAAAAAAAATCAGTATTCGAATTATAATCGATTCAGAAACTGCAGAAAATTTTATAGATTCAAATTTTGTATCAATCAATAGAATATCAACTATTCAGAAAAAATATATTATTTCAATTGTTGAATTCAATAGAAAAAAACTAAATACAGAAATTATATACTATATCCAATAGATCGATATAATTATTGGCAATTATCTAGAACCGATATATTTCGATATTACCGAACTAGATAGATATAATATAGTACTAGATATTCTATAGCTACAACAATACAGTCCGAAAATCGACTGACGAAGAGATACAATTTTTTTCGAATACTGCGAATATCAATAAACAGAATTCAGATAGACTGAAGAAGAATTATCGAATATTGAAGAATCTAGTTCCGGAAAAACAGATATCTATTGCGATCTGTACAAAAACAAATTTAAACAGAATTAACAGTCCAGAAACAGAATATCAGAAGAAATTATAGATATTAGTATTCTGGTAATAATAGAACAGAATCCAGATATATCAGATAAAAAACTGAAAAAATATATTATAATATACTACGAATCAAAAAGAATTTTCTGTATAATAGAAAAAAAAATACAGATACCGGAAAAATACCGCGAATATCAGAATATATTTGAACTATCAAAAAACAATAAATTTCCGGAATATAATCTGTTTGATTATAAAATCCGATTCAAGAAAAAAAAATCAATTTTCAAACCGATTTATCAACTGTCAGAACTAGAATCAAAAATACTGAAAAAATATATTGATAAAAATCTCAAAAAAGAATATATTTGGAAATTGTTTTTATCGGTAGAATATTTTATTATTTTTATAAACAAAAAAAATAGAAATCTTCGGTTTTGTATAGATTATCGATATCTAAATTCGATTACTATCAAAAATAGATATCTATTACTATTGATTTAGAAAATACAAAATTGTATTTAAAAAAATATCTATTTTATCAAATACAATATTATCAATATATATAACTGTTTTAGAATCAAAAAAAACAACAAATAGAAAACTGTATTCAGAACAAAATACAGATATTACGAATATACAGTTATACTGTTTGGATTTATAAATATATCTACGGTATTCCAACAATTTATCTTCAGTATACTAGAAAAATATCTAGATATTTTTGTAATAATATATCTCGATAATATTCTAATTTTTTCGAAAATTATAGAAAAATATATACAATACAACAAAAAAATATTTCAGAAACTGAAAAAAATCAAAATTATTTTCAAATTGAAAAAATACAAATTCTATATTCAGAAAACGGATTTTCTGGAATATATAATTAGTAACAAAAAATTCAGTATATAGAAAAACAAAATAAAAAATATTCTGGATTGGTCAATATCCAAAAATATAAAGAAAATACAGCAGTTTATTAGATTATACAACTACTACCGATATTCAATCGACAGATTTGATAAAATTGTAGTAAATTTCAATAAACTACTGAAAAAAAACCGGAAATAGATCTGGAACAACCAATCAGAAAAATTATTCAACAATTTCAAAAAAATATTTGTTGAAAAAACAATATTTGTATCAGCAAATCCAGAAAAATAATATACAATTGAAACCGATATATCAGATTATATATTCGGAATACAATTTATTCAATCAGAAAATAATAGAAAATCCCGATCAGTTGTATTCTGGTTCAGAAAAATAATATCTACAGAAATTAACTACAATATCTACAATAAAAAATTACTAATTATAGTATCAGTATTCAAAATATAGAAAATATATCTAGAAAAAACAAAATATCAAATAGTTGTTAAATCAGACTATAAAAATCTGATATTTTTTATAACAATAAAAAAATTTATCCGACAATAAACAAAATAGACAGAAATTTTGGTAAAATACAATTATAGAATCGAATACTATCCAGAAACAGCCAATATACAGATAGATATATTTAGTCGAAAATTCTACTATACAGTAGAAATCAAAAAAACTGTTCCGGCTATATTCAAAAAAAACAAAACAGACAATCTAGTATATAATTATCAGATTCTAGTAATTATTAGTAAAATTCAGAACAATAGTTGGATCAGTAGACTAAAAAAAAATCTGACCAACAATCTATTTACAACAAAAAAAATAAATAGAAATTATTTCAGAAAAAAAAATAGATTAATCTATATTTATAGATTGATCTATATTCTACAAAAATTTCAAAATAAAACAATTCGACAATACTATAATAATCTTGTATACAGTTATATAGAAACAGAAAAAACAGTCAAATAATTCTCAAAAAACTATTATATTCCGAATATCTACAAAAAAATTGTACAATATATTAAAAAATATAATATATATCAAAAAAACAAATCAGCAAAATACAAATTCTATAGTAAAATATAAATTTCGGAAATACTAATCCGACTATAGTAGTAGATTATAATTGATTTTATTATCAAATTATCAATTTTGGATAGATACAATATAATTATAGTAGTTATTGATAGATTAATCAAATATTTATATATAATTCCAACAATAGAAACAATCAATATCAACAAAATAGTTTTTCTATTGTTTAAATATATTTTTGTAAATTACAATATACCAGAAAAAATAATATCAGACAGAAACAAATTTTTTACAAACAAAATATAGCAATTATTTGCGGATATTATCGGAATTGAATATAGATTCTTTACTGTATACTATCTACAAATAAATAATCAAACCGAAAAAATAAATCAAATACTGAAACAATATTTACAATACTATATAAATTATCAACAAAATAATTGGACAGAATTGCTATTATTTGTACAATTTATATACAACAATACAATATATACAACAATCAAAAAAATACTATTTTTTGTAAACTATAGATATAATTCCACAGTTCTCGGAGATACTATTGGAAAATATACAGAAACAGAATCAACAAAAATACTGATTTCAGAATTTAAATAACTATATCTACAGTTAGTCAGAAATATCAAATTTTTCAATTACTGTATAAAATACTATTATAACAAAATTTACCAAAAAAAATCTGATCTAAAAAAGAAAAAAAAAATATATTTTCTATATCAAAATATTAAAATCAAATAATTCAGTTTCAAATTGGACTATCTGAAACTAGAACTATTCAAAATTGAAAAAAAAACTGAATCAGTCAATTATTGTTTGAAATTACCAGACAGTATACAATATATTTATTCAATATTTTATATTTTGTTATTTGAATTTATATCAGAAAATATCAAATTTGTTACAAATATAGAAATAGAGAAAAAAACCGAAAATAAATATAAAATAGAAAAAATTCTGAATATAAAATATATCAATAGAAAATTTTACTATTTGGTAAAATAGAAAAAATATAATATCTCAGAAAATATATAGAAATCTACCGAAAATCTGACGGACTACCACCAGCTGATTCAACAGTTTTACCAGATAAACAATTTTTCAGTAAAGAGATATCCAGACCGTTTCAGAAAAAAAAAGATAATTGAACAATCTTGTTCAATATCCGATCAAAATCCGGATTTTCAGCAGTAGTAGTAAACTGTTGTATATTCTGAGCAGAAAGAACAGACTGTTCCGAAAACAATATTTTTTTATCCAAAATATATAGTAAATCAGTATTGTAATCAGATATTTTGAAATTTTTCTGTTTCAAAAAAATTATCTGTTTCCGTAGTCGATATTGCTGCGATATAGTTTTTTAATATTGTTTTTGTTTATTCAATATCTGCTGATACAATTCTATAAAACGAAATTGCAAATTCTCTAATTCGGATTTCAATAAATCGAATTTATTTTTATTTTTTTCAATATCGGAAAATAATTTATTCTCGATACAATACAACAAATTCTATTTCCGACCAGTATAAAATTCTTATTTATATATACGGTCAGTATAAATATAAAATATATATTTGGAATAATAACAAATCCGATCTATTATACAAATTTTATCAGATTTACGATAGCAATTATATAGAACAGAAATAACAAAAGAATTCGAAACAATAAAATCGATCTGATAAATATAACCGGTAATCTGATTACGGAAAACAGAAAATTTCGGGGTTTTTTCGAGATAAGAATCAGTTTTATATTTAGATATAATAAACTATAACAGAAAAAAATAGAAAAAACAAAGAAACCGATATCTATCTGAAAAGAATAAACAGTTATAAAAAATTCTCGAAAACAAAAATCCAGAAAAGAGAAAGATAATATTACGGATTCTGTACGGAAAAAATTACAATCTATAAATAGATTATCGAGAATCAACCAATCTACAACTACTACAACTATTTGCAGATTATATAACAGAATACTACAGAAAACTATAGCTGTTTTACCAGAACAGAACAATATATAATAACTAGTCTGAGTAAATAAAGAAACTATAAATATTTCTAATACAAAATCAAATACAAAAAAACGTTTATCGTATATTCTGTACTATTCTACGATAGTACGTTCTATACAAAAATCCGTATTCTCCGATACTAACTATCCGACGAAGAAGATTATTATACAGACGATTACAAATTCTCTGCTGGAGCTAAGAAAACCGTAGTCTGTTATACAACGACTATTTGTATACAAGAAAAAAAAATATAAAAAATTTATATAATTACCAACTGATAAATAGATATTATAGTATACAGATAGATACCGCCAAATATTATCTATTACTATATTATCTACCAGCGATACCAGAAAAGAAAAAACTAGATATATAAGAATATTTATTGAATATATATATATTTAATTCTTCGCGATCAATTCAACTATTGTTATTTAAGTATATCTTTGTTTCGATACAGTATAACTACAACTATATTCTGCAAATAGAAGAGCTTTTCGGACTGATCTACTTGGCGCGTATCAACTGGTATATCTACAAGATTTGCTCTACAGACCCGAATCCGTATAAGATTTAAGAACAGCAACGGTACAGTTGCGAGACGGTAGACTTGAGATATATATTAGGACCACGAAGGATCAGTTTACAGTGATCAGTTTGTACCGCGTAATATATAATTGTTTTATAAACAATCTGATATACAGAAAATATAACTATATTGATAAATTCGATTTTTTGGAAGATTATCAATATATACAACTAGAAATTTTTCAATCAAATACTATTCGGAATAATTTTACAGCTAGTAGTATAGTACTAGTTAATACAGAAAAAATATTTTCAAAATTCAATATTTCTTTACAAATATCTATACTACCAAACAGTCGGTCAGATAGTAGATCTAGCCAATTTATACCACAAATATCTAAAACTGTTATCCAGCTATTCAAACAAATTTCTATACTGAAGAATCTATTAAAACAGTAATCTAATAGTTTTCCAAATCTGTCAAAAACTGTATTAGATCAGATTATCAAAGACTACTGTCTAGTATTATACAATACTGCAATACTGGTACAAGAAAACACAATTTTACGTACAGCGAATAAAAAAAAACACCAGAAACGCAATCGGTCTAATAGACAGATATCCTGTAATAGCGGTCTTACAGTTGAACAGGATCTACAGCTTGCTCAGCAACTAGATTTGCTAGATAAAGCTTATTCAGGTAGATTCGTATACACAGAGCGAACAGCCGAATCAGGCAGCTGAATCGGCCACTAGGACTCCGCCTAGGTGTAGTGGATGTAGGGAGATTGGCCACAAGATAAATGTATGTAAAAAACGTTATGTTTAGCTGAATTAATGGGTGTTGGTTGAAATACTCGATTTTGAATTTGTCTAATAGGGCCAGGTGGCCAGGTGGCCGGGAATTACGTTATGTTATTCGTTTACTCAGTATGTTGTTGAATACGTCTTCAAATGCCAAAAGCCCTACCGAAACTGGTATATTATCGGGTAATGGAAATACAATAAGACAAAAATCGATGTAGACAAATAAATAGATATAAAATCATAATGTCTATTTGGATATTTTGGGGAATAAGTTGGTATTACTGTAGTAAACTTCAGACCTTTGAGTAATATGTATTTAGAGAACCATCACACAAAAATGCCACGTTAAGTTCAGGCTCCTTGGCGTAATAGGCAGAACAGAACCCCGACAGAATAGGCTAGTCCCGGTTTTACCTACGCCAAGTCAATCTCCTGAAGCCTATATAAGAAAGCCAGTTCACAACTGTCTTACGGAATTTGTCTTAAAAACAAGCACCGGGGCGATGGACAGTCTTCAAGCAGAGCTCCTACATATCATTGCTGGCCATCTTTCCCAGACAGACATTTTTTATCTCATATTATTATCGCGGAGACTTTATAATATTCTACAAGAAAAGCTATATGCCAAGGTGATTCTCTACGGGAGATCCTCTGACGAAGCAGCTAGACAAGTCCGAAGTTTTTATTCTGCCATTTTTAGTACGCCAGCATTAGCGAGCTATGTCCATTACCTCGCGCTGGGGGTTTGGATCAATGCAAATGAAGGCCAGGCCGAGATTCATGGAAAGCCTCTTTCACAAATTGCTTCGCAATTTGTCTCCGAAAGAAATGAGTACTCGGAGACGGAGAAATTAAGTTGGTTAGAAGCCCTCCAGCGCGGAGACGATAGTGATCCTTGGATAGCTTTGCTTCTTCCACAAATGAGGGAACTACGCAAGCTCAGTATTAACTGGCCCGATACTTCACACCATCTCATGAATTTGCTACGGAAACTGTCTATGGCGTCAGAGCCGTGTTATCCATATCTTCAAGAAGTATACTCAGGCGCGTATGATGGGGTTGAGAGTGCGACTCAATCCTATTATGTTGATGCATTTTTCAGGATGCCATCAGTGCGCAAGCTCGGATGTTATGCTCTAGGAGAGTACTTTGCTGATCCGGATGACGAGGACGATCTTGATGAAGCTGAGAACAATGAGCCTTGGAGCCTAATTAGCCAGAAACAGGATACTCTCGCATTCCGGTGCTCTAATATAACTCATCTCGACTTGGCTGAAGTCAATGCTGGAAATGGAATGCAAGAATGGATCATGGCCTGTAAGGCGTTAAAGTCATTCCGGGTGAATCATAGCTTCTCTGTGGCCCCTCAAAATGAGTATCAACCTAGGAAATTATATGAAGCACTCTCAGCTCACAAAGGAACGCTGGAATCTCTTTGGGCTGAGCCTGATTCTGGCTGCAAATTCGACATAGATTCCGAGTGGATGGGAAACTTCAGTGATTATCTCGCGTTGAAAACTATCTGTCTTCCTTTTCCCAACCTTGTGGGGCTCAATGAGCAAAATATACCAATCCGTCGGCTTGTTGATGTCCTTCCTTGCTCATTGAAGACCATTTACCTTATGCTCGACGATGGATCTACCTTTATGGAAGCCATAATGCAGCTAATGGAACTAGCAGAATGTGACGACTTCCCTGAAATGGCAGCATTACATCTTGAATGCTCTGGTGTCAGCAGCACGTATGAGATGACGAAACTTGAATGGCTCCGGCAGAGGTGCGAGGCGACCAACAAATCATTTTCTGTTCATTTCTCAAAAGGGTGGTTTTATGGTCTTCAGAAGCCAACAGGCTGGATTTTTGGACCGGATAATGAGGCTGAACGGCTGGGATACCTTTTCCACTGATCACTCTTTCTCCGAATCATGATTTTTGATTATGAATATTGTATCTGTTCTATTGTATGGTTGCTACGAACCTATCCTCTACCATATTAGAAGGAGATGGTCATTTCTTGCAAGTTCCAATAATGTATCTGATTTTGCTAAGCTTTCGTATCTGCGATATATCTTGTCAAGGGGTTCTGAACCCGATTCAAAAGGTCATCAAAATGCGCAATTTTTCTATTGAGTCTAGTCCAAACGGTGTGGTAGTAGCAGCTATGTGTCTACTCTAGTCCGACCAATTCTCAAACAAACAATCGAAGAGAGTATCACTCTTTGAAGTTGTAAATACAACATAGTCTTCCCTTTGGGACATAGAAACTATGGACACAGCATAGCAGTGGAATACTAAAGCAAAGAAAGATAATTATACAACCCTAGACCAAAGGATACCACCGCACCTCCACCTAGCATAGTGAGTGGCTCGACTGAAAGCTGCCCTTGACTAAAGCAGATCAAGTTTGTAATCACCTCCGCTGCATCCATTGCTAATCCGGCCAGTAAAGCTCGCTTTAATTCTCGAGTACCGCCGGGCTACAGAATTGGTCAAAACCAGCAAATTCACAGCGATGGTGGCGAGAAGAGTACCTTTTCTTTGTCTTGATAAGCAGTGTATAAAAGGGCTCCAATGATTAGATCTCTAGCTCCAACCAAGTGTGTCAGAACACTCGAGGATGGACCGTGGGGGAGGGAGAAATTGGCAGCAGCGATCTTGGGGGCGAAAAGAAATAAGACTCCGCCAGCCATTCGGCTGGTGGCCAATAAAGTGAGAGTGATAGCCATCGTCACGTTTCGAGAGCTTTTTTCATCGACTTTATGGAGATTCTCTTCAAGCAGAGAAAGTAGGAAGACACGACGACAGGGAGAAGAAGAGGGACGAAGACCGGTGAGGCAATGGAGCACCGAGGGGCTAGGAAGATGTACATGCGCCAAACAAAGAACGAATGTTTGACCAAGGATTTCTGCAGGGATTATCCCGTACAACTCCGAAGCACCCCGCAGTTAAGCAGAAAATACCGAACAATTCGGAGGGTTTTGAGCGATCATGTTTGATGGCCTAATGAATCCTACGTTGTCAGCGTTTCTCGCATTGCCGTTGCATTGATTTAGCCTACTTGCATGATATAAATGCAAAACAATGACCAAGATGGCTCTAAATAGAACAATTACCAACATCAGGCCATTCTTTGATCATCATCGTCATCCTTGTCGCCGCGGTCAGAATGATTCTCCCAAAGGAACGAATATGTTTGGTCCAGGGCGCACAAGGAAACCCCGTGGTCTCCACTCGACCCCTGCCCAGGCCTCAACAGCCATTTGATGTATTAGTCAAGGTCATTTCAGTGGGTCTCAACCATACTGACTATAAGACGCCACGTTTGAAGGCTACGCCGGGGGCCATACTCGGTTGCGACTTTACTGGAACAGTACTCGCTGTCCATTCGGAGGCCCCGTGGGCCTCTGGCAAATCGGGATGCAGCCGTCTGCGTGAAGGTACTTATGTGAGCGGCCTAGTACATGGTTCCAATCCTCTTAACCCTGAGGGTGGTGCATTCTCAGAATATGTCCTCGCCGATGGGCGGTTTCTGTTAGAGCTTCCGAGCAGCTGGAGCAAGCTAGAGAAAGGTGCCTTTAGTGGTGTCGCTTGGACTACAGTAGTGATGAGCATGAACTGTCTTAAATTGACTGGAAGACCCTCGCGGCCCGAGCCGGGGCAGCCTTTGCCGGTCTTAGTCTATGGAGGTGCCACCACTACAGGCACTATGGCCTGTCAAATCCTCTCTAGGTAAGTCAAAAGATCGCACTAGTGCCATGTTGCACCTTTTAAAGTCTTGGTAGGTCTTTGGCAAGCTAAAAGAGGTTCTGATCTTTTACTAGCTCAGGATATGCACCAATCGTAACGGCTGGAATAAATTCTCACGACTTAGTGACCTCTTATGGGGCTGTCAAATCCGTCCCGTACACCGATCCTGCAAGCAGTGAGATAATCCGTCGAGAAGCCAGTGGCCCGATTCGACACGCCATTGATTGCATTACAACCCCTGAATCGGTTAAATGCTGCTTTGCGTCCCTCGGCCGAGCTGGTGGCCGTTACGTGGCGCTCGAGTATTGCGATCCTTCGTGGCGGACGCGACAGGCGGTTCAGGTTTCGATGCCCCTCGCTTATGAAATTTTTGGACGTACTGTGGAGCTAGAAGGGATCTACCGAAGAGAAGCGGATCCTGCAAAGTCGGAGCTTATAGCTTCATGGCGGGAGGATATGCAGTCTCTACTTAACCAAGGCAAAATAAAACCCCATCCGCCCAAGAAGGTACCTGGAGGCTGGCAGGGCATTATTAAGGGGCTCGATATGTTGCGAAAAGGGGAGGTGCACGGCCAGAAGTTGGTCGTGTATATAGATGAATGAGTGGTCTGAAGAAATATATGTGGCAAGAGTTTATTCGAAATACTAAAACATGTTCAACCTAGCCCATATCCACTATATTGCAGCATCATATGGTAACTATCCTAACACTTAATTGCAACCTATTTGCTATAAAAGGAATCATACTGCGAAATAATATTATTTTTACCCCACTGGACTCATATTGTGTTAGCATTACAAACATGGAGAATTTTAGAGCAGAATTGAAATTCAGAAAGAGCATTAGAACTCATGAGAATAAACATAAATGTGAGGATCAAAATAATAAAAAGTTTGCTTTCATGCATGTTAAGCTCATTTTGACTATCGCCCATACGCCTATCTCAGTCTTACTCAGTCTTACTCATCTTGCTCTAATCTCCACCACTATGATTACTTGCTTACACTGGATCTTACTTATATTATCTTCCAGCGATGAGGAACAAATAGGATTCAGATGAAGCTATAGGCTCAGGTGAGGCAGGTACAAGGGCAGATATATACTTAATAAGGTTTCGACATGGATTGGTATAATGAGAGAGAATTGCACTAAGGGACAGACAGCCTTAGCAGTATAGCCGGCGTCTCGGATACAATAACCTGTAAATAAGCGAGCTTTGCAACAGCCAGTAATATTAGAGTTTTGTAGCTACTAATTGAGTATTCTTTACGATGGCTTTAAGCGCATCACACCGATATAAAAAGGATATCCGCATAAAGCCTCTTTCTAGAGTATAGAGACTATATATAGATATAGTATCGTACCAGGTTCCTCTCCACTATTACCTTCGAGGTGAAATCGGTAAGACGGCATCTTAAACAGTCCGTTGCGTCCCAAATTGACAATGGGTTTGAGAGCTTTGCGAGAATTCTGAGGGTCATAATTCCTTTTAGCTTTGTTTTCACTTGGGACCCTGCAGTCTTACGCAAAGCGCCACCAGATATGGTAGAAGGATTTGCATGACGTACTAGCGAAGAGAATGTATCCTTCTCGGAGGTTCTTGGTATTCCATGTGCACCATTCAAAGGGCCTTATAATATATCCCCACTATGTAGTTGCATTTCTTAGACTTTTAGTTACAGCTCACAGCTCACAGCCTTGTCTGATCAACGGAATTAACAACCGTAAAAGGGTATGTGGCAAAACCCAGCAATCAGTTAGAATGTTTTATCAGAATTACTCTCGCTATAATTATATATCGTAAGATGCCCAAAAACCATAATCCAAGAGTATGTGTCATTATAGCCTGTGTGATGATAACCTATAAAGACAAAGTCTTGACTGATTTTATCTTCCGGTAGGAGTCTCGCATTCTTCGGATTATTCTTCTACTCAACTTAATTCTGCATTCGACTTAGTCCTTGTGAATCCTTTTGGGGGCTATTGCCGTTCGACCAGAATTGATTGGTACCTTTGGAACCGATGGAGACAGCGGTCTTCTTACTAGTTTGCATGTTCATGTCGCTTACTCACGTATCGCCTGTCTTACGGACAAGTCACCCTTTTTTCTTTTTCCCCCCGTTTTTCTTTTTTTCTTTTTGGCATATTCTCCATGTTCAGGCATCCACGGCGTTTTAATTCATGCATGAAGAAAATTCTGAAAGGAATCCTGAATCCTTTGCCCATTCCGTAAGCGATTGAATTATACGCAGGATTTGGCCTAGAACGGTGGAGAGTTGACGATTTTTGGGGCTAAAATGACAACCTAAAGTACTCGACAGAGAGACGGGTGGCGGAGCTAGTATAGACCATACGTATAACTATTAATGGTAGATCCAAAATAGACTCTACTGATATAAAGTCTGACAATTCTTCAACTCAATCATTGTCACCTGTTTATACTCTGCTAGTAAATTGCGAGGTACCAGATATTTGATTGATATGAATGCACTCACAGCTAAGCGGGTTGCTTGTGATCGGTGTCGAGATCAAAAATTACGATGTCCCCAATCAGCCAATGGGTCAGAGACCTGCGAAAGATGCAACCGTGTAGGTGCTTTATGTGTGACCAGCAGTGCTCGTCAACCAGGACGACCACCGGGGTCAAGGATGTCTAGCCGATGGGGAGCAACCAGTCGCAAAGAGACGGTGAACCCTAGAAGAACGACATTGCATGAATGTGATCCCCACAATTTGAATGATCTCTCTACAAATATCTCACCATCTCCACCAGAAGCTATGACCATGATCTCCTCCGGGGATGAGGAGCAGCATCCACCTAGTTTCACGCACGATGACAACACTTGCTTCACATTCGATGGAGTTTCTGTCCGCATTCCGAATATTATGCCTCCTAACCCCGATCCATTCACCTATACACTTGATACGTCATCTTCGATATACAGTAGTCCATTGAATGTTGATACATGGACATTTGGGGAAGAAAGGGAATTTGATATGTCGGCATGGCTCGAGAAACAGCAGCAACCCGGCACTTTTCAGGATCGAGCTGCAGGTGATTCTGCAGCTGTCCCCCTTCCAGAGGGACTAGGCCATTTGAATCCGCCATTACCGACCAACGAGCCGATGCCATGGGTAGTCGGTCTACTTGGAAACATACTGCGGCAAGCTACTGAGCTGAGCTCTGGACAGTGGGACCTGGAGACGATGCATATGTCGTGGTTTGATGGGAATGACCCAATCAGTATAGCTGGTCTGGAGCCACTCAGTCCTCTAGAGCACTCGGTCGCGTTGATGGTCAAGTTTGTCCTTACTCTACAAATGATCTTACCCAAAGACTCATTGGATCCTCCCACTTTAAACCTGTCGACTGCTCTCATGATACTCTCCGCTTATTTAAAGTTCATTCATCTGTTGGATACAATGCTCTCCCGAGTCAGTCGGTGTATATATGAGCAACAAATTCAACAGCAATCGGTGACTTCTAGTGGAGGAGAATCAGGCGAAGATCTACCTTCTATGTGGGAGCCCACAATAGATCCCAAAGCTGCTCTCCAAGCTGGAAGAGCTTTTTATATGCCGACTATTATTCGAATGTTTGAGCAACAGCTGCGGTCAATGGAGACTTTGATGGGATTACCGGCAGAGTATCGACGATGGAGCCGTGTTTCTCCAGACACAGACACGCCTGGCATCTTTAGCCATCATAAAGCGTCTCTATTGAAAGCTATCATCGGACAAAACCAAACTTCAGAAGGTTTGCAAGCTCACAATCAGCTTTCTTCGGTTCAAAAAACCATGGAAAGGTTGAAGGCTGGTATTTGAATTATTGGACTCTCTCTATCTTCATATTTAGCTTGTCTAAAATTTGGGTGTTGTCGATTCCTGGCCACTTTGAAGCACCTTCATCGGACGTGTGGCGTTGCAAGGCTATCGATGGGTTTCATGGTCTGATCAGATTCTTGTGAATTTCATCAAGATGGTCTACGGCAAAGAAAATGCAATATAAAGGGACCAAGACGGAGCTAACGAGGATGCATTCTCTGTCAATTTTTTTTTAAAAAAAATTCAGTTCAAAACTATACAAAATGGAGGATTGACGTAGCAACATTGATAATTCGATATCTCAACAATGTTTACAAAATCATACTCCTGAGATTCTTCAAAAAGTGTAACTAGCACGACGAAAAGTTCACCAAAAAAAATTCTTTTGCACTCTGCCTCTCTATGATCACCCACATCAAAGCCCTTAAATCCACTCTGAAACATGCCAAGCTATCTATGTGCCTCCAATATAAAGTAATCGTATGCATGGTTTGATTGCGGTAGCATTCATTTCTTGGCATATGCAACAGCCCGAAAAGAGGGACTGATGTGGACCGGATGCATGAAACAGGCCCATGGCGATATTCACCCTGGTTGAAGCCTCTTTTCAATGGCCCTTTTGATGAATGCGGAGTCTATGGTACATCTGCCAGGATTTTTGTTGTCGGCTAAAAGTATTCTACAGACGTGACCATGTACTGATCATCTTGATCAGATTTTCTTCGCAAGAGTGAATCGTACTTTCACGCAAGGCTTGTCCCAAACAGCCCAGAGGCGAAGATCCCGATCCCAGTCTACCTCTGGACTCAAAAGCTCCCAATCGTAATGTTGAACCAGACGTGCAATAACAAGTCGCAACATCAAGTATCCCATATTCTGGCCTAAGCAGTTGCGTGTTCCGATACTAAACGGTCGGAAAGCCTGTCGGTCGTCATCATTGAAAGTTGAATCATAGGCAGGATCAGTAGGTGGGAGCCAACGCTCGGGGTGAAATTCATAGGGCTTGTTGAAATAGCGAGGTGAATGTGTCGTAGCATAGGCTGCGGAGTGGACTTCAACCTGTATTAAAACCAATGGAAGATCAGTAAAACAAAATAGACACAAAACCCAGATGACAGAGATAAATAAGAGTCTCTAACCCCTTTGGCAACATAATGACCATCTACCGTGGCCCCTGGACTAAAGCGACTGAGTCCATATGGAACATTTGTGTGTAAGCGTAATGTTTCCTCCAAGACGGCATGCAACCAGGGAAGTTCTTGCAAAGCAGCGTCGGTCATGTCCGTCACCTGGGGAAATGCACTGCGGACTTCCTGCTGCAGTTTGCGTAATGCCGTGGGATATTTCAACAAGAAACAAACAGCAGCTGTCATTGGACTCGAGGATTCATAATGATCAAATACCAAATGGGATGCTTGAGAGACCAGGAAATCCACAGGTCGATCCTCAGCCACCATTCCAGTCAAAAAGTCCTGTCTTTTGAGATCATTTTTGGTTTTTATGCGCTTTCGAATCACTGATTTTGTCTCGCTCAGGATAGAATAAAAGCTGAGACCCACGCTGGGCGGCATGCAGACAAAAGAGAAAGGGTAAATCAGAGGAAAACGCTGAAGGACGTGTTTTACTGTTAGCCATTTGCCTACCACCTGTATAGCCTTAAGTAAAGGTTGGGCTTGGCCATTTTGGACATTGCGAAACTTGTGGTTCAGGGTTGTGCTTCCAGCGATGTCACAGAAAAGCCATTCGAACCACTACCAGTGCAATCAAATCAGCATTCTCAAGGCTCTCTGTCTCCAAAAAACTTTTATTTCATACCTGAGCCGCATCAACCCCTTCAGCACCCTTTCCAGTCGTTTCTAACTGATGGATAAGGTCGTCGACATGTTCGTGAATTACCGGCTCGAATTTCTTCAAAGCTCGAGGGCTGAATTCCGGGCTCATCTTCTTTCGCAATGCACGGTGCACGTCAAGGTCTCGCTCTGAGGGGAGTCCCTCGTGCTTATCTCCTGTATCCAGCATATGAGACTTGATGAAGGCGGGCTTTCGATCAATGGTTGAAGTGTAAATGTCTGTATATGCCTGTGGTGTCAGGAAGACCAGATCATTCGGTGCAATGCGAACAACATCGCCTGATGTACTTGTCAGTAAACCTAAGCCTTTGCGTTATCACCTAGGAAAAAGGTAGGGATTGTTCGAACCGTATTTCTCGAGGGCATTTTGAATAGACCATGGATACCGGCCAGAGAACCTGAGATATTTAAGAACAAAATTTCAAGAAATTCATTGCCACATGATATGATACTTACCATTGACGTGCATACCAAATATCTGTCACGGCAGCAAGTTTGGGGCCGGGGTATTTAGCTAACGGATGAAAATATATAAGATAGATACATCGGATGACCCAATAAGATATGAACTAATATTCGGTTTAGAGGTAAGCTTATACTTTTGCGATATTAAGAAGGAAAGAAAAATTCCTCCCAGAGATGACATTGTAAAACCGATTCAGAACATACAATAGTAGATATAGTGACTGCCCAGGATTGGAGGGTCATGGCTCTCATCTCTTTCGAGACCGAGGCAAGTATTTCGGCCATAGTTGGATTAGCCATTGAGGAGACAGATCAAATGGACTGACAAATGCGTGAATATACCTGACTGTGAAATATCTTATATTACTGAAGAATTCTTCATTTTTGTGGTGGGATCAATCGTATGGAACGACGGGACCTAAACCCCCGAAATCTTCGGTATGTTTAGTTAACCACCAATCAGCATGTAAACTTAGTTTGCACAATGACCGAAGCGATAGGTTAGGCAATCCAAGCGGAATTGAGAGATTCGGAGGTTTTCTTCACATGTGGAATTTCAAAGATGTAGCTGTTGACGATTTGTCGTGTTGTATACAATATAGATACCTATTCTAAAAGTGGTGTCTGGCAGTTGAAACCAACTTCTCATTCGCTTATTCTCCCAGAATTTTCTCTACAAGTGAGGTATTCAAGCAAAAGAAAATAGACAAAATGAATACTTCACCTGAACCAATCGCCATTGTTGGAATGGGATGTCGTTTTGCTGGTGGTGCAAGCTCACCTGCGAAGCTGTGGGATATCGTGTATCATGCTCAAGACGTGTCGCAAGAAATCCCTTCTGACAGGTTCAACCTCCAAAGCTTTCACCATCAGAATTCACAGCACCCTGGGAAAACAAATGTGCGGAATGCATATCTCTTGACCGAAAATGTCCGCCATTTTGATGCTCAATTCTTTAACCTTAAAGCGGTTGAAGCAAATGCTATCGATCCCCAGCACCGAGTTCTTCTCGAAACGGTTTTCGAAGGTGTAGACTCAGCAGGTCTGACAATAGAAGAGCTAAAAGGTTCTGATACCGGCGTATACGTCGGTTTGATGTACGGAGATTACGAGAATCTCCAATTTCGAGACTTGAAAAGTCTACCTACCTACAATGCTACTGGCAACGCTCGAAGCATCGTCTCGAATCGCATTTCCTATTTTTTCGACTGGAATGGCCCCTCAATGACAATCGATACAGCATGCTCTTCGAGTCTTGTAGCATTGCACCTAGCAGTACAGGCATTGCGATCTGGAGAATGCAAAATTGCTGTCGCAGCTGGGTCTAACCTACTTCTTGGGCCGGAGCACTTTGTTTCAGAAAGTAAGCTGAACATGCTGTCTCCAGATGGACGATCACGTATGTGGGACCATGGAGCAAATGGCTATGCTCGAGGAGACGGAGTGGCATCGGTGATCCTCAAGCCTCTCAGTGCGGCCATTGCCGCGGGTGATTATATTCACTGTCTTGTACGCGAGACAGGAGTTAACCAAGATGGGCGTTCACGGGGTATCACTATGCCAAGTGCCACAGCCCAAGCAGATCTTATTCGATCCACATATGCCAAGTTGGGCCTCAACCCTTTGCTACCGGATGATCGATGTCAATATTTCGAAGCACATGGAACTGGTACAAAGGCCGGCGACCCCATAGAAGCGGAAGCCATTCATAACGCATTTTTTGGTCCACCCACGAGGAAGCAGGAGTCGACAAACAGCACACGGACGCCACTCTATGTCGGCTCTGTCAAGACTGATATCGGACATACGGAGAGCACAGCAGGGCTGGCTGGTATCATCAAGGCTACCCTGGCATTGCAGCACAAGATAATACCTCCCAATCGACTCTTTGTGGAGCTCAATCCAGATATCGACCCATTCTATGGCCCATTGAAAATTCCCCAGGAGCCAATTCTCTGGCCTGCAGTGGCCGCTGGAAAGCCCCGTCGTGCGAGCGTCAACAGCTTTGGATTTGGCGGCACAAATGGACATGTTATTCTGGAAAGCTATGAGCCTTCGTCGACATTGGAAGTCGGGACTAGTCATCAGATTACATCCTTTAGTCCATTTGTCTTCTCAGCCTATTCCCAGAAGTCTCTTACAGCTAATCTGAAATCATACGCTCGATATCTGGAGGAATACCCTGACACTAATCCGTCGGACTTGTCATGGACTCTGCACTCGAGAAAATCCCGTCTACCAATGCGAGTGTCTTTCCCAGCATCATCAATCAAAGAATTGCATTCTGCCTTGAGCGACATTCGAGATGACTCTCAGATTGGTACTAGACCCAGTCGAAGTTCAAAAGAGCCTCGTATATTTGGAGTTTTCACCGGCCAGGGCGCTCAATGGGCTCGAATGGGGGCCGGTTTGATAGAAACTTCTCCATTTGCCTCCAAAATACTGTCGAATCTAGAGCAAAGATTGACCGAACTGCCAAAGGAAGACCGGCCGTCATGGAGCCTTCGTGAGCAGCTACTGGCAAAGGAATCCAGATTGGGTGAAGCAGCACTTGCACAGCCCCTTTGTACAGCAGTGCAAATCGTGCTTGTAGAGCTGCTACGACTGGCCGGGATCCATCTGTCAGTGGTGGTCGGCCACTCATCTGGCGAGATAGGCGCGGCATTTGCAGCTGGTCTTATATCAGCTTCTGATGCCATCTGTATTGCCTATTACCGCGGCCTTCACAGTCACCTTGCCCAAGGACCGAAAGAAATCAAGGGAAAGATGATGGCTGTAGGAACGACATTAGAGGATGCGGAAGAGCTGTGTGCACTTGACGAATTCCAGGGCAGAATTGTCGTTGCAGCCGTCAATTCGCCGACAAGTGTGACATTATCTGGTGATGCAGACGCAGTTGAAGAAATGGCTGGTATTTGTGCCGATGAAGGCAAGTTTCATCGTCAACTTAAGGTCGACAAAGCATATCATTCCCACCACATGCGACCTTGTTCTCAGGCCTATATGAATTCCCTTCGGAAATGCGGTGTCAAAGTTCAAACTCCAACCTCAGACTGTATCTGGGTTTCCAGTGTGAATCCTGAACAGTCTTCTGACAATGGTATCGACGGTTTGGATGCGACATACTGGGACCGTAACTTGGTTTCGCCCGTTAAGTTCATGCAAGCAGTTCAAAGAGCAATTCAATTGGGTCAATATGATCTAGCCATCGAGGTCGGTCCGCATCCAGCCTTAAAGGGCCCGGTGGAAGAGATGCTCAGGGATCAGAACATTACTCTTCCCTACACTGGTGTTCTCCGAAGAAACACGGAGGCTGTACAGTCGTTTTCCAATGCCCTGGGACTATGCTGGATGCACCTGGACACACTAGACATAGATATTGAGAACTATGAGAGTACCATGAGTGGTACAAACAACAAGCCCAGGTTCATTGCAGGTCTTCCACTTTACAATTGGGATCATGAACGTGAATACTGGCACGAGTCTCGGCATTCACGTACCTATCGAACACAAGGGGACCACCACGCGTTACTTGGCGACATGACGCCGGAGAGTTCTCCACACCAAATCTCGTGGCGTAACTTGTTGCGCCCCCGTGAACTTCCATGGATCCATGGACATAAGATTCAGGGGCAGACTGTATTCCCTGCGGCAGGATATGTTGTCACAGCCCTCGAGGCTGCCAAATTTGTGGCGCCAACTGGGAAGTCCATCCAATTAATCGACATCGATCACTTTGTCATTCATCAAGCCGTGGTATTTGATAACGATGATATAGACTCTTCAGTGGAAGTACTTTTCAATGTAAGCGACATCCGACGAGTCGAAAACACACGCTTGAAAGCGCGCTTCACATATTCGGCATGTGCAAAGCACCAGTCCACATTCCAGTTGATTGCGGATGGTGACCTTGTAATCACGTTGGGAGAGCTTTCACGAGACGTCCTGCTCACTCGGTCGGCGGAGAGCTTTGACATGGTAAATGTTGATAAGGAAGCTTTCTACAATGCTTTATCCGAGCTTGGATACGGCTACACAGGACATTTTCAAGGTCTCTCTGGGCTACAGAGAAAGCTTCGCAAAGCGCAGGGATTCGTGGGGCTTCCTGATCTTGATTCAGATGAAGCGCCTCTAGTCGTTCATCCAGCAACATTGGATCTGGCTATTCAGTCGATTATTCTCGCTTATAGTTTCCCGCGAGATGGAGAGGTGTGGTCGGTACACGTCCCTGTGAAGATCGAACGTATTCGCGTGAACCCTGCTCTTTGTGGCCAGAATTGGATCGAAGCCAGACGTCTACCTTTCGTGTCCTCAGTTCCAGACCGAGAAGATGGCCCTGGATTTTCTGGTGATGTCCAGATTGCTAGTGTTGATGGTGCTCATGCTGCAATTGAGGTGGAAGGACTTCGAGTTGTACCCTTCAGCAGTACGACTGCGGCCGACGATAAACGACTCTTCAATACAATTGAGTGGCATAATACCGAGCCTATTCCAGAAGATATCTACAGCCCGCCTAGCAGCGATGAAACAGAGCTTGCCCTTCTTCTGGAGCGAGGTTCAAGCTTCTACTTGCGCCAATTTGAAGTGGAATTCCCTCCAAGCCATCCTGCACGGAAGGATGACAACTACAGGGCTTACTTGAACTACGCAGCGCATGTCAATGACTTAGTTTTGCAGGGAAAGCTACCACATGCTAGACCAGAGTGGCTAGAGGACACTTTGGAAGATGTCATCGCGTCGACAGAAAAGTATGGCCCCATCATTTCCCATTTTCTGGGTAAATCACTAACATGGAAGACAGGTTTTCTCATCTGGCCGAAGTCAAGACCATGCATACTGTTGGTGCGCAGATGCCGAGGGTTATGCGCGGAGAAACGAATCTTCTCGAGCATCTCATTGAGAACAGTCTACTCGATGAATATTACTCAACGGCGGTGGGCATGTCTCAAGTGTCAGATTGGATTGGTGAAGTTGTTGGTCAGATCAGCCAGCGATATCCCCAAATGAAGATTCTCGAGATTGGTCAGTTTCTCTTCTCTTTTGAGTCTAGTATATATCCCGGCCTGTATGTGTCTTTTATACTAATGATGCATTCGAATTTATTTAGGCGCTGGAACGGGTGGTGCTACTAAACAAGTGCTGCCACGACTCGGAGATCGCTTTTTGTCTTATACATTCACTGATATTTCCTCCGGTTTCTTCCCTACCGCACGAGTGGAGTTTGCGAAGTATCAAGATAAGATGACATACGCAGTCTTGGATATGGAGAAGGGCATCAAAGAGCAAAAATTCGAACCAAACTCATATGATCTGGTCCTGGCGTCCTTGGTTCTTCATGCCACGAAAGACCTTGATGCTACACTACAAAGAGCGCGTTCGCTGCTTCGACCCGGAGGATTCCTGGTTCTCCTTGAACTAACGAGCTCAAATGTTATTCGAGGACCTTTTATCTTTGGATGCTTCCCAGGTTGGTGGGCAGGCCAGCAGGATGGCCGAACTTTAAGCCCATGCGTGCCCGCCTCTAGATGGGATGAGCTTCTTCGCAACGCTGGATTCTCGGGCGTCGATACTATTGTACCTGAAGAGGATAGTGCGATACTCCCGAACTCCGTTATTGTCTCGCAGGCTGTGGATGATCAGGTTGACTTCCTACGTGAGCCCTTGCTTGCATCGCCCACGATATTCCAAGATCGCACTGCTATTGACAATCTTTTCATCATCGGTGGCAAGTCACTCCATGTCTCTCGACTGACCAGAGACCTTCAAAGTCTGCTGAAGGCACAGTGCTCAAATATTACTGTCCTCGAGAGTGTCGATGCAGCCGTTCACGCCCAACTCCCTTCCAACGCCACAGTGCTCGTCCTGGCCGATCTGGTTGGCAATACCTTCCAAGATATCACAGAGGAACGCTTTAATGGTCTGAAGAGACTATTTGATTCAGAAAAGAATATTTTTTGGGTGACACAAAATCGTCGTGTGGATGATCCCTTCCCCAACATGGTGGCTGGATTTGCTCGCGCTGCAGCATGGGAAAACATTGGTCTGCGATTCCAATTCCTAGATCTTGAAGGGGTCCGCAAGCCCGATTCTAGAGCAATAGCAGAGCATCTACTCCGTTTCATAGCTCTGGGACGCTGGAGTGCTTCTGGTCAATCTTCTCGTGCACCACTATGGTCCGCCGAGACAGAGGTCATCATCGATTCCGAAGGAAAGCAGCTAATCCCAAGACTGAGAACCTTGCAGCAGCTAAATGATCGCTACAACTCAGTCCGTCGAGACATTGAAAAGGAGGCCAAAAATTCAGAATCCATTGTCACGATCTCAAGAAAGAATGATCAATTCTTCGTTCGTGAAAGAGCAGATGCCTTCGAAATCAATTCTGCAATGACAGTGAAAATCACACATTCTATGCTACATGCAATCAAGTCCTCTATAGGATACACGTTCGTGGCTCTTGGAGAAAACACCAAAACTGGCACTCAATGTATCGTCTTGTCAGACGCCGTATCCTCCGTCATGACTCCTCAAGAGGGCATCCAGATAGACTTGCAAGTACCAGAGGGTCGCGATGAGCATTTCCTACATCTTGTTGCAGTCAACTTGTTGGCCATGCAGGTTCTGAAAACTACCTCGCCAGGTGACACTATGCTGGTCTACAATGCCTCGTCTACCATCGCTCTGGCACTCAATCAGCTTGCCAAAGAAGCGGGTGTTTCTATCGTTTACGCAACTTCAAGTCAGACCGAGGCAAAATCCAGAGGCTGGATATTCGCTCATCCTTCCATGTACCGTTCTGAGATCGAGGCTGTGTTGCCCCATGATATCGCGCAGTATATCGACTTCACCAACCCGATTGACGTAGCCGATGGGGCCCTTCGACATTATCCACCCTTCGGAAGTTCTGTTGATAATACTTCTAGTCTCTTTTCAACTGTTGGAAAGGGTCGATATAATCAAAGTGAAAGCTCGTCATTGTTGCAGCAGGTGGTCTATATGGCACTGGCTGGACTTGATAGCTGGAAAGAGAGCTTCACCCAGAGTGTCCCCACTACAAGATCGATCAATGACCTAAATCAAGATTCAGGAAACTGGAGCAAGCTGACGGCTATTACTTGGTCTACCCCATCAATTCATGTCAAGGTTCTGCCAGTGGAGGCCATGTTCAAGCGAGACCGAACATATTGGCTGGTAGGCTTTACGGGCAACATGGGACGAGCTTTGTGTGACTGGATGATTTTAAACGGGGCAAGGTATATAGTCCTCACAGCAAGGACTCCAAAGGTTGATCCAATTTGGTTGGCAAGGGCAGAACAGAGAGGAGCGACTATCCGCATTTTCAGCAAGCAAGTAACCCCTACACTCTCTCGGTCTCGAATTTCTTTCTAACTCTAGATAACAGTGATATCACGGACTTGCAGTCAGTCTACGAATGTCGCCAAAAGATCTCCGCTGAGCTCCCTCCAATTGCTGGTATTGCCCATGGCGCGATGGTGCTGAGAGACGGTTTGACAGCGACTGCAAGCTATTCCGATCTGATGGCCGTACTTCGCCCAAAGGTTGAAGGTAGCTTGAACCTCAATCAAGTGTTCCACGATGACAAGGAGCTGGACTTTTTCATCTTCTTCTCCTCGGTTGCTAGCGTTTTCGGAAACCCAGGCCAATCGGCATATTCTGCTGCTAATCAGTTTATGTCTGCCATTGCCGAGCAGCGACGCAAGCGAGGATGTGCAGCTTCAGTAATCTACTTGGGAACCGTAATTGGTGCCGGAGTTGTCACTCGTGAGATGAATGCAACTGGGCAGTTGGCATTATATGATCGAGGATTCATGCCTATGTCTGAAGCGGATGTCCATATCGCCTTTGCAGAGGCTGTCAGAGCGAGCAGACCTGAGTCAAAAGAACAAGCACAGATCATCACCGGCCTAAGAAGCCTTCCCAAAGCTGCGACCTCATTGTCACCAAGCTATTCTTGGCCTCAATTTTCGGATCTCACCATCCCGGAAACCGAAGGAAACCAGAGCACGTCAACATCGACGGGAGAGATCTCCTTGAAGGATCGATTGATCGCCGCCACAAGTAATGACGAAGTATCCTCAATTGTCTCAGGTATTAGGATCAATTCTGCAGTTCTTACAACATGCTGACACAAAGCAGAAACTTTTATCGCCGAGCTTCGCAAAGTCTTGCAGCTTCCTGCAGAATCTGAGCTTACCGAGTCCCATCGATCCGATGAGCTAGGCTTAGACTCGCTGATATCTGTCAGGATACGATCCTGGATTCTCACAAACTACCAAGTGAATATCCCAGCACTTCGAATCCTGGGTGGTGCTACCATTGGCGAATTAGTCGAGCAAACAAGAAGTTCTATTCCATCGGAATTGATCCCCAATGTTGGAAATGGTGAGAAGACATCTAACCTCCCTGTTCCTACTCCTACTCCGGTGTCCAATACACCCGTAACCATCGAGAAAGTTCCTGAGCAGGATGCACAGATAGCCGAAAAATTTAGCTCCTCGGAATCTCAGGACCCAGGATCTCAGACCCCTTCTGATCTCGAGGATGGAATCAGCACCCCATGGTCAGAAATCTCAAGACCCAACAAAGACGAAGAAAAGAACTTACCTGAGCTGCCACTGGTTAGATATGGGCCTCTATCTTACATCCAATCCATGTTCTGGTTTGTGCAAGAGCTCTTGCCTGAAAAGGGCACATTAAACAACACCGGTATCTACAAAATCAGGGGTGAGATCCGCTCTGCTGACCTTGCCCGAGCTTTGGAAGCGGTTTCTCAAAGACATGAGGCTCTGAGAACATGCTTTCGTGTTGAAGAAGGGCGTGTTGTTCAGGGTATTCTTCCTCGTTCGCCATTGACATTGGAAGAGAAGAAGGTATACAGCGAGGCCGAGCTCATTCGTGAATACGAAGCCCTACGGCACCATGTGTACAATCTCTCCAGTGGCCAAACAATTCGGATAATCCTTGTCTCAGGTAACTCACAATCTTATATGCTGATGGGATATCATCATTTGATATTTGATGGCGCAAGTCATCAGCCTTTCATTGAGGACCTGGAACGTGCCTACAACGGAGAGCAGCTGAACAATAACGTCCTGCAATATTTGGACTTTTCGAACCAACAGCAATCAGAGTATCACTCAGGACATTGGAAAGATGACATCGCTTTTTGGCGCGCTCGATTTCCCACAATTCCAGACCCATTGCCTCTTCATCGCAGCCGATTATCAGAACGTCGCCCCTTGTCTCAGTACGCAGCGCATACAATCAGCATTCGGATTCCGAAGAACATCTCTGAGCGGATTCGCGAGGTTGCGAAGTGCTATCGAGCAACATCATTCCACGTTCACGTTGCAGCATTTAAAGCGATTCTCCACCGATTCCTCGGTGTGGAGGACGTATGCATTGGTGTCGCTGAAGGGTCTCGACGGGAAGAAAACATGCAGAAGAGCATTGGGCCTTACTTGAACATTGTTCCCATGCGCATGAAAGCTGACTCCATGCAGTCATTTGGACGTGCTATTGAACAAGCCCGCTTAGACACTCTACAGACTCTTGCACACTCACACGTTCCCCTAGAAGTGATTCTGAATGAGCTTCACGTCACCCGTTCACCAACCCATACTCCGCTATTCCAAGTATTCCTGAACTACATGGAAGGAGTTGATGAAAGACAGCGTCTTGGGGACTGTGAAATGGAGCTGTCCACCCATCAGTCGGCGAAACTTGCATACGACTTTAGCGCCACGATCTTCAACAACGCGGCTGGTGATGCTAGCGTCGATTTTACTGTTCAACAAGGTCTTTACTCTGACACAGACGCTGCACTGATCGCGAATGGGTATGAAGATGTGATTTATGAGATTATTCAATCGCCAAAGAGTCCGATAGGAAGGGATTGGAAGTTTCGTGATGCAGACCTAGATCAGGCATTGTCACTTGGCAGAGGCAAGCATAGTCCTTCCTTTATATCTCTGTATTCACTTACTGATTGTAGGATAATCTGAAACAGGTCCCAGCTTCAAATCAGAATGGCCGCAAACCGTTGTCCACTGCTTTGAAAAGTTTCTCCCAACATATTCGAACAATACAGCGGTGACTGACAGCAACGGTGCCTCTCTTTCCTACGGACAACTTGCTCAAGTCAGTGATACCATTGCATTGGAATTGTTGGAGAAAAAAGTCACTTTAGGGTCCCGAGTGGCCATTCTTCAACAAGCCTCCGTGAATTGGATCGCATCTCTGATGGCCATCTTGAAGGTTGGCGCAGTCTATGTTCCATTGGATCCCGACACACCAACTGCACGATTGTCGCTCATCGTGAATGATTGCATACCAGCAGTTGTTCTCACTGATGATCAAAGAGATCACCAGAAGACTGAATTCGATCCGCCTATTCAGGGTGCTATCATCAACGTATCTGAGCTTTCCGTATCGCCTGCGAAAAAGCCGCTCGAGATCCTCGCTTTACCTCAAAATACAGCCATCATCCTATACACCAGTGGATCTACTGGGACACCAAAGGGAGTTGAACTTTCACATGAAAGCTTGAAGCATGAATTCGACCTGTGCAAGGCCACATACGGTCTGGGACAATCCGATGTAGTCTTGCAGCAAAGTGCTTATAGCTTCGACCTATCAGTCACTCAAATCTTCATCGCCCTCACTGTCGGAGCAGAACTGCGTGTTGTTTCCCATGAGCTTCGATCAGACGCACGGAGTATCGTGAATTGCATCAAAAACGCTGGCGTGACTGCTACCTATGCGACACCCACTGAATATAAAGCATGGCTACGTCACAGCAATCAAGATATTCTTCGAAGCTCGCCATGGCGACTTAGTTTGACAGCCGGTGAAGCTGTAACAGAGCCACTTCTTCAGCTATTCCGTGAGCTCGATTGTCCACAACTCCGGCTTTTCAATGTATACGGCCCCACGGAGACCACATGTGGATCAACTAAGATGGAGTTGGAATACCATCAACCCAATTTCTACGACGGTCGTATCCCTGTTGGTCGTGCAGCGGCAAACGAGGCCTTCTACATCATGGATAGCCAACGTAATATCCAGCCAGTTGGTCTTCCGGGAGAGATATTCATCGCAGGCGTTGGGGTTGCATTGGGATATCTCAACAATATCGAGCTGACAAAGAAGGCTTTTCTTCCTGATCCTTTCCAGCCGGGCGGTATTATGTACCAGACTGGGGACCGTGGTCGACTGTTACCAGACGGATCACTCTTGCTTGAGGGTCGTATCCTAGGGGGACTTGAAGTCAAAGTCAATGGAGTCAGAATTGACCTTGAAGATATCGAGCAAACCATTCTCAAGGCCGCAGATGGCAGGCTCGCCAACGCCGCGGTGTCGGTTCGCAAGTTTGATGATATACAAGTGATGGTAGCTCACGTTGTTTCTGCCGACAATAATGATTCAGGAGAGGAGGAAGTCTTCCTTAACAAACTTTTGGCCTCGCTTCCCCTTTCGCGAGCTATGAAGCCATCTGCAATTATCGGCGTTTCCTCCCTGCCAACAAGTGTCTCTGGAAAGCTAGATCGAAGACTTGTTGAACAGCTTCCTATTTCCAAAGATCTGTCCGAGACAGCCGACCCCAAGGTTCACTCGGCAGGAGAGGCGCGTATGGAAGCGCTGTGGCGGGAAGTTATCCCAAATGAACTCCTAGGACATATTCATTCGGAATCAGACTTTTTCGGTTGTGGAGGTAACTCATTACTTCTGATTGAACTTCAAGCTCAAATCCGTGAGCAGTTGAATATTGATGTTCCTCTCATTGAGCTTTTCCAGTCAAGCACTTTGCGATCGATGGTTCAACTCGTGGAAGCCAGCTCTATTGATCACGATACGCTGATTGATTGGGAAACTGAAACCACTCCTGAAATTGGTCTGTCAACGAAGCCTCTGAGGAATATGGTCAATAGTCCACCTCGTACGGTGGTTCTGACAGGAGCTACCGGGTTCTTAGGTCAGTATATACTTCGCGAACTGGTTAAACAAAAGAGTGTTGAAAGGGTTATATGCATTGCGGTTCGCAATGCCGACCAACGACAGAATGGTATCCTATCTTCCAACACTCCAAACGAGAAGGTGATTGTTTATGGGGGGGATTTACAATCAGCTCGATTCGGCTTAGATGAGGAGACAATCTCAGAGGTTTTCCAGAAGGCTGATGTGGTCATTCACAATGGAGCGGATGTGTCGCATCTCAAAACATATGCATCGCTTCGAGCCTCGAATCTTCATTCAACACAAGAACTTGTGCGCCGCTGTCTCCCTCGAGCCATTCCTATTCATTACGTCTCTACCACAGGTGTCTCAATGTACGCCAAGTGGGCCGATGATGTGTTCCCGGAGACTTCAGTCATGAGCAGTCCACCTCCAAAGGATGGCTTACACGGCTATGTCTCTTCTAAATGGGCAAGTGAAGTGTATCTTGAAAAGATCTACGAAAGCTACCGACTCCCAATCTACATTCATCGCCCGTCCAGCATTATTCGTCCAGGAATGGAGATAAATGGTGCTAATCCAGCACCGGATGTTCTGCAAAATCTGCTAAGCTACTCTCGTCGGCTCCACGCAGTGCCGGTCACTATCGGAATGCATGGTGTACTTGACCTCGTCGCTCCGGAAACTGTTGCAAGCAATATAGTCAAAGAATTGAGTGACAAGAACTCTCAGGGGAAAGTCATTTTCCGCCACCAGGCTACGGATCTTGAGATACCATTCTCTGGGCTCAAGGATCACATCCAAAATGAAACCAAACATTCCATAGAGACTATTCCCATGGATGAATGGCTTTCCCGGGCTGAGATCCTTGGTCTGTCCAGTGCCATGGTGGCTGTTTTCCGAGGTGTGCAGGAATTGGGCATTTCATTTCCTAAATTGAAGGGGCAGTGAGGTCTGTGTTATCGTGCTTTCTGATCTCGGTTTCTTTTTATTCATTTGCTTGGTTTTTCTTTCATTCCGCTCCATCGTTGAATTTGGGTTTCAAAGACTTCCGATTATGCTTTATACAAGGTCCACATGTCCAGGTATAAATTGTTTATCAGCCTTATTCTTGCACATTTCCAAGTAACATACAGTACAATGTTGGCCAATATTTCCATAATTCTTGGGATTATCTGACCCACCATGTATACCCTGCACGATCCATAAATAGGGCTAAAATCTGATTAATTCTATTTTACTGAGAATGTGCATCATGCTGCTACATCACGACATGTAATTTCTCTAGAAATCACCCAATAGAAAATCTTTTCGTCTCGAATAAGGTGTCTGGCGAAGATTGGGGCATAAGTGCGAAGCCTCAAAATGATCAGCGTGGGGGCCAGAGGAGACTACAAATCAAACTTCTCAACATACGCCACGAGTAACCACTTTATGAACTACACGATACTAAGCCCGTATAAGCAAGGGAGCTGCATAAATCCAGTCTAAGTGGGCTGAGATCTCCAGATGTCAATTGGGTCCACGAACATGCAGTGGAGTACATACTCGTTAAAAGAGACTGGAGTTATTCCACGCCAAGTAGGCTTGTCAACGCCAAGACAGTTTTGGCCCCAAGATAGGGCCAACAAGTCTTTGCCGCGTTGACAGCGGTCTGACACTGGTTTATTTTGTGAGATAAAATGTAAATAAATAGTCTGCTAGCCCCCATTTTGATGAAGAAGGTTACTTTTGCGTATTACAGATTCAATCTTGCAACGCAAAATGAATTTTTGGAGACGCGAAGAAGGTGGTGGAGGAAGTGACTGTGAGCTCGTAGGAGAGCAAATGGCTACTTTGGTTGGCAATGGGGTTTGTTTACACTATGAGAATGAATATCGAGAAGCAATCTTTATTAATTCTGAATAGGTTCTTGTCGGATTTGCTGGACAAGCCTTTCTATCACTATGTTTATCCGCATGGGTTTTCTTCTTGACGAAGCATGGAAATATGGATATCACACACCCAGAAGGCTCTATTGGGCGTCAAGTTGAGCGCAGGCGCTTGGACTTTGTTTCTAATATTTTAATGATCGGGTCGGATTTCCAATCGACGCTCGGTATTTCGTATATGATTACTGTTTTCTGCCAGGTATGCATCGATCATCGATACCAGGACCCCCTTGCCGGTGGAAATAGGGCTGTTTTAACCTGTTTCGCATATTACAGGCTCAGCTCATGGATACTTATCACCTACATCTCGCATTCGATATTTCCAGCTTCGTCGGTGTATCTAATACCGCTGCCCTCGTATGTTGGAGATACTGTCGTGCCAAAATTGGCGATGGCAACGAACGCGTAACCTGGTTTCATGGTCGATATCGAGCAGCTTTTATCTTCGTCTTTTTATACCTTATCCTTACCATCCTTCTCTGCGTCCGTCTCGAAGAATGGGCTCCCAACACAAGTCCCGGTCGTTGCTATTACTCGAATTTAGTGACCAGCCCTGGAGCTTCACATCCCGGTGACGATCAAATTTACGTTTCCGTGACTGCGAGCTGGCTTATAGTTGTCGTTCTCGCAAGTGTATTTTGCGGCGTCGGTAAAAGACGCACGATTTTGGTACTTTGCTCATTACATTTCCCACTACATCTTTACATGACAATTGCCCTGCGACTAGCAAATCACGGCAAATTCGAAGGCGAAGTGAAGCATGAGAACGAATGGGATTTTGGCCAAACTACAGCGGTAATCCTTCTGGTAATTGCGATCAGAGAGCTTATTGGGAAAGGGAAAGAATATTATGATTTTGAACGTCGTGCAGCTAAACATGGTATGTCTCGCCGGGGCTCTCGTGAGTCGGCAGACCAAGATCAAGAGGCAAACCACGGCACCGAGGGCTACTTACTCCAGAAATCTATCAATGGCTCAGAAGAGGCACCTAGATCGATTCATCCAGCTCTCGATGGACACTCCAGATTTTAAAATCAAGTCTTCGCATCTAAATAGGAGGTCATTAAGGCAATTTATTGGTTCAAAAATGTGCATCACATATCCTTAAGATACGCCGAGATAATGGAATAATGAAAGCCTACAATTCGATATGAAATAATAATCTTCAGAACTCCGATAATTATATTGATCGAAATGAAATCAAAAACCATATCAAAAGATTTGATGGGATCAGATAATCGCGTCGTTTACTTGAATTGGTCGATCATGGAGCGTAATGTTTTAAGCTGTGCTATCTTTCCATGGTTCCATTCTGACAACAACATCGTCTGATGAAGACAACCTTACTTTGAAAATTCTGATCTCCTATGAAATAAGTATGTGGAATGTAAACAGATACGTAATTTTCGTACATGAGGGGATGCTCTATTTGAGACGTACTTCTGATTTTCACCAGTCGGGGCTACATGGCCGGAACCGAAGAGACAGTATCGACCCAGGATCAAACGTGGAAAACACCACGCATTTAATCAAGGATCTGTAAAGAATAGAAATTTTTAATAAGACTACTTTCCACTCTGTGTTTGAAGAATCGAAGATCGCCTTTGCCTTTTTTTTTTTTTTTTTTGAACCATCAGTATGGCACCCATCAACATCGAACTACCATCGTTTACAGCCTCTCCAAGCCCTAATGTTTCCTCTCCACCAAGCCCCGGAATTGATACCACTGGCCTCATAATTATTTTGGCAATCATATTTGGAGTAGCTGGCTGCGTTACCTTCATTTCAATTGGCTGCTTTGTTGGAAGCAAGGCGTATCACCAACGGTAAGTTTCTACGGGCAATAATAATAGAGCATTTGGGCTCATTATTGCTGTTTATAGAGAGGCCAGGAGAGCCGCTAGACTTCAAGCCCCCCAGAAACTACTTAGTGAGAGGTATGAAGAAGAACTAGTTGAATGGCGTAGGGCCATGCGAGCTCATGAAAAGGCGGCGAGCACCAATGAACCCGGAAAGAAATGGTGTACAAAGCCGCTGGATTGCTTGACTAGTAAGAAAAACCAGAAAGGGAAATCTAAAGCTGACTCTGATCAAGTACCTTGCGCTGCTCGTATGATATTTTACCAGTCTTACCATTACAGGAGATATATATACTAACAAATGCCCTCCTAGCGTCTCGACCATTAATCCCAATTCTCTACGAGGGTCCAGTTGACTCAGATATGTCCAAATTCTACAATTGGAAGACGACCAAAGTTGAGGATGGCAACATCATTGCCATAACGGGGCCGGCATTCGGCCGTTTTCCTCAAGCCGTCTTGCCTGGAGACCAAGGGATGGACAATGCAGAAGCATTGATCAAAGCTGCTCGCCAGCAGACTCTGGGTACTTCCACCCTCAAAATTGGAAGATAAGGTGGATTTTCGATGTTTTTAGTTTTTTTCTTTGGGGGTTTTCTGGTGCCTTTCTAAGTTTCTGCAGAGCATATTGGCCTTTTTATTTCTCATGCATCTTGGATGTTTTCTTGTGCTTTGAGTTTGAATAAAGAGACATGATGCGCTGGCACATTCACAGATGCTGCTAATCATGCAGTGCCTACTCTAAAACCATAATCAGTATACTCAAGCTTCTAGGATTGGTGTAGATTCGAAACCCGCAGCAGGGCTGATTTGCGCTACATGTGATACTCTCTATTTCTTCAGTTCAATGACCTGGATAGTGCCTATAGCCGCAATCGGTGCAATAGAGAAGTTTCGTTAGAAGAATCACTGTTATTAATGATAGAACCACTCTATTTCTTATTCGGATAATTAGTATATAATTCTCATATTTATTCTAGCTTCTATTATGGAAGAATGTATTCAATACAGACTTCCATATAAGTTATGTATTTCCGATTTTCTGATATCTACTTGGGTAACTACTTTGTATAATGACTGAAATCATGAAAACTTCTATGACAGAGGATTTGACCGGATTGGCTAGCTGTAAACTTATCTAGATTCGCAAAAATAATGGACTAAGCAATGGAGAGTGTGGTTATTCTGAGAATAACCACACTAACAGCACTGGTTGACTGCACCGGTTGCGGCTATAGAGTGCCGTACTTGCTAATCTTGCTGAGCTAAACATTTAAGAAAATCTATAGAATTCTAATGAATTATAGCCGCTACTCGGGCCCAGCATGTAATGGAAGCGTCAACAGTAGCATCGAGTAGTTCATAATAGGGCGTCTCCGCTCTTGATGAGCTGACTGAGCAAACTGGAAGGCCAATCCAAGGTGGTACGAAATGATTATTGGCAACAGAGAGAACAAATCTCCACCAGTCGTCCAGCATCCTTTCCTTGAAATCATCTCGTATCTTTTGTTTCATCTCCTCTGGGAGTTCAAACCCTCGATTGTTCGTACAGCACCAGCACTCCACCGTACAATGTCCGTGTGTGGCACTTTTCTTTCCATTGACTCCAGTAGATCTTGCAGATCTGTGATCACAACAATTACAAGTTCGACTGCAACAGCCACCTCGGACTTAAGTCCTATGAAGAGCCTCATTAGGTTGCCATTCTACTTCTGCCTGAGAATGAGTCTTAAGACAAATCGTCGACTTTCCAATGACCAGCTCCGAGCAAATCCTCCGGACTCATTGTGAAATTGCGAGTCTTGTTATCTCTCTCCAGTAGCCAGTACTGCCCTGTTACTTGATGGACCTACTGCCTGGTGATGTTAGACAACTTGTATGCTTTTGGAAGTCCTGACAAACTTTCACCAATGAAAATTGGACGGTATAATCTAGCCTCGTCTAGAGCATGTCATCTGCTCAGGATTAAGGTAAAGATGTGAATTTCGATACGTTCTGAGAAAGAGTCATTGAATAGAGCGTTATAGGGATCAGATCTTTTTTAGAATTTTTTCCAATTACCCCGGAGCTAGATCTCTTTTTAGCTTAGTTGCAAATGGGATTGACTTTCCATGGGTTGAAGATGTATGTCAACAAATATCACTATGAAAAGCATACTAGTTCGAGGCCTGGGATACTAGGGGCCGGGATCATACACAGTAGCGCAAATCAGTGGATTTTACTATGAGTCTCTATAGACTCCATTGATAATATAGACTATTATACCACGCGCATTGACATTTATAGTAATATATAGTCTCTCATCGGCACGGGCCAACGAGATGATCTTCAACAGACGAAGATAACCCCTCGTCGTCATAGGATCTAATCTCCCCGCAGCAGTACAGTACTCCTAACACTGGCCGATGCCCGGATCTTTCCGGCGCATGGCGCGCGTCAATAAATTTAGAAACGTCTAATTTTGCAATTTAGTCTCGGTGCAGCGGGATTTGCGATATTGCAGCCATTGACGGCATTAACGTTGGCGCATGTTCAAGATTGTTGAAAGGGTGGAGTATTGGCTGAGAAGATCGCGGAGAAGTCATGCGAGAGAGTTAGAAAGCTGGTCCAATTGTGGATACAGTACAGCGTCTGTGTGATGATCATTTAAGTTGGCATATGATATGCCCTGTATACAAGTTGTTACATGGGACTGAGCGGTACTGCATTGTGGAAAATGAGTGGATTTATAATGGTGCAGAGTGATACTATCATATCTTTGTTAAATGGGTGTTTCATTGAATTGACATATCTATTGTATAGTAACATGATGTTGTTTACCAGGTAGATAGATGCCCTCATAGAGTAACATGTTATGTACTACTGTATGTACAGAATATAGCCGCGGCTAGCTACGGGATCTATTTACGACTAGCAAGTTTCAGGGTCATCAAATTAACGAATAAGATGGAGATATAAAGAATACACAAGCTGAGGAGTGTCACGCATCAGGCTGTAAATGAACGCGGTCAGATAGCGTGATAGCGCGCAGATGATCTCCTGCTATCACGATAGACTCGGAATGCTGGGGCGCCACAATCTCCCCTCTTTGCGAGAACTTGATCTGTCTGCATGTGATGTTGCGTCATTTTTGTTTATAGAAGTAAAGACGCACATCCGTAGTCCGAACATTGATATTGAGAATAAATCAATATTGCAACAATGCATTGTGGAAATATGTACAGTACAGTAGTTGTGTAGGTTGTATGTAATTGTATAGATCAAGTATTAATTGATGTCATAATCCACTGATCCATTCTAGAACTTACGTGCTGAGTAAATGATGAGATTTGTCAATGCCGTGGGTACTGTATACTCCGTGCATACTCCGTAGTTTATTCATCAATGCCAGTTTTTCAAGTTTATCACTACAATCTCGGAGTACTTAACTCCGTCTCGTCCAGGCATTGTTGAACCAGGGGTCATCTGGTGTGAAACGAGCCTAGCCCGTGCTCGATACGGTAATATTACATTGTATTATACATATACTCTACTTCATCTTTACTCCCTCTTCCTTCCACTTTCTTTCAATTTCTCCACGTTTATATTAATATCTGTATCAAAATGACACATTTCCTCTAAATGTAATTGAATAATCTCAATAAGTCTATGTATCTTTCTCTATTGCTATACTGCAATGATCTTATCGATCACGCTACCCTCCCTAAAATACTCAACCATTATTGGCTGAACTCCGCCTCTCGCGATCGCCTGAATCATCCAAATCAGGTTTAGTGCGAGACCCGGGCATTGACGAGTGACCAATCAACGTCGTGCCCGCATGAGATGTTGTCATGTGGTGGTACAGTCAGAAAAGTACAAGACGTTAGGCAGATTCATTGACTCATTTTAAAGTACTCTTTCTCTCTCTTTTCCTGTTGACTCACTTTCTTTTCCACACTTGCCACTGACAAATCTTCCATTGACTTCTCCCATTTCCCTTTTCAACTTCCATCTTCAAACTTCTTCTCCCATATATCCCTGCACTTTTCCCTTTCCCTTCCCTTCCCCTTTACACACTTGCACTACATTTACACTCCAATCCCAATTTCCCACACTGGTCACTGATTCAGGTGATTGAGTACAATATCCACTCCCCGAAATATACGCCCAATCTGGCTGCCTTGGGCGCAACCAGGCAAACACTCCCAACAATGAATCGCCTCCCAGTATCGAGCCTGATGTCTCCCCCCGAGTCGAAGCCATTTGAGAGCTTCAACTCTTCCTCCCCTTTTACCAAACCTGATAATAATACTACCACTCCTACTATTACTACGTCCGATATTAAATTACCTCCTATCTCAGCTGATCGCAAGCGCACACAGTCGGAGATGGATCTCCCCTCGCCACCAGTCACCCCATATACGGGCGCAAAGAAGCGTCGCTCTCATACCGCCGATCAAATCGATCGCGATGTCGCTTCCTCAAGGGATCCTTTACTTTTCTCTTCTCGTCATGATTCGGTATCAGGACTAACAGAAGAGCAACCACTCTTCGGTCCTATTGCCCCTCCGACTGCGGCTGCCTTAGTGGATCAACATATCATTTCGCACATGGCTAGGTTTGAAAATAAACGAAATAAACCCACGCGAGAAGAATATCTTTTAGCCCTCTCGTGTGTACCAGTCGTGTCCACTCATTTCAATCGCAACCCTGCCGCCTGGGCCCGTGAGGAACGAGAGACCCTGGAACGTCAGTTGGTCTTGATGAATCGAAACCGGCCAGCCGATTTGGATGCTCGCTTGAAGAAGATTGCCCCCGCCCCTGCGAAGAAATCGGGTATCGCCCCGCCGCGAGTCCCGCGGACGAGAGTACGCCGGACTCCCAAATCTACCCCTAAGCAACAAGCCCTGGATGATTTCCATTCTTCTCATAATCATCATCCTCACAAGGATGCTTCATCTCCCCCATCGGCCAAGCCTCGTGCTCTCGGTACAAACCGAGATGACACAGATTTCAATGCCCTGCAGGACTTCTCACCTCCCATGGAGATTCTGGCGGGCAATACGAAAGCTCTCAAGGCCGATTGGAAGGGGCAAATGCTGGATTTGAGCAATGACCCGGACCGACATCTGCTCAGTCCCGCCGAGCTCAATTTGGCTTCTACCCTTCGACTCTCTTGTGCCACCTACCTGTGTAGCAAGCGTCGCATCTTCGAGGCTCGTGTCCGCGCTTTAGGCGTAGGCAAGGAGTTTCGAAAAACAGATGCTCAGCAAGCCTGCAAGATTGACGTCAATAAAGCCAGCAAATTATGGACCGCATATGACCGTGTTGGTTTCTTCCGACGGGAACTTTTCCAGGAATACGTCTAATTTAGACTCTCGTTTCGACTCCATTTCGTTCGGGCCATTGCCCTAGGTCCTCTGACCGTTTGACCGTCTGATCGTCGCTTGATGTATGCGACTTGAATAACCTTCCCTCCTCTCTCCTCTTTCCTCCCTCCTCCCACTCCTCAACTGATCCTTTACTTGGCTGGCCACTTGAGGACACTTGATCCCACCCGGAATATTGGACTAGCTGAACTGGCTGTTTTAAACGTCATTCCTACATGACTCGACTGGATGTTATCGAGTAACTGACCGTCCTCTCCTCGGACCGAACAATTATTAATCACCATTGACTCCAGCCTAATCTCTTTCTCTGACTTTCCTCTCTCCCTCTTATTGGATATTGAGATTGCTTGTTATCCTCTCTTTTTTTCCACCCTCTCGGCTCTCACGATGCATAACGACATTCCCTCACTGATGCTTTGATTCCCACGACGTTTGTTATTTGCATGCGTTCTCTGACATTGTGCATGGCTTTCATCATTTCATGGCTTTTTGGATTCGGGCTACGGCGTTTTTGGTTTGACTTTTCTTTTATTCCCATCTAGAATGGCAGGCTTGGGACATGCGGTGTTTACGTGACTTGCAATTGCTTTGATATGCTCTTTGATGCAGACTCGGGATGAGATGATACCCTGACAGATATTGTTTAAATTCACTTTCTCGTTCATTCAACACTACATACCACTCCAACTGTTCTCACTCTCATTAATTAATTAAATACCTATTAAATATTGCATATCACAGCCTCAAATCCAATGTAGTTCTAAAAATAAAATACGTCATCCAAAATGTACCTCAAGGCGGTGTGGGGCCAAGCCGCGTCTGCCTTTTTCAAAGTTGACGTCTCCCTTTTCATCCTCACCCCATCTCATCTCGCTTTCAACCCACCTCCGCCATGTCGCAGGAAGATGTGACTCGTGCAGAGTCGATCGAAGAACAGGAGCGCGCCCGCGCTGCCGAAGCCGACAAGAAGCCCAAGTCCCGCAGACCAGCCAGTACGCTTACACCCCCGTTACCAACAGTCCCCATGTCGCCCCCCTGCTTGAACACGATCTATCTATGAACCCACTCTTTTTCACTGATTCCCCCGGTGTATACTGACTCCATGGATTAGATACTGCTTTCCGACAGCAGCGATTGAAGGCCTGGCAGTAAGCCCGTCGCTTCCGGTGACTTGCCCCTGGATATAGTATACTGACGGAACGCCTTATTCTAGACCTATCCTGACGCCGAAAAGTGTCTTGCCTTTGTTCTTCATAGTTGGTGTTTTATTTGCGCCTATCGGTGGTGTTCTTATTTGGGCGAGCTCAACGGTGCGTGCTTGCTAGGTTATATGGCAGTATACTCCCGGATCGCGCGTTGCTGACACGATGTTCAAATAGGTCCAAGAGATCGTTATCGATTATTCCGACTGCTCCGCGAATGCGCCCCAAAGTTCAGGAAACTCATCATGGGCCAGTATCCCGAATCAGGTGTCATACACCTTCAAAGCGAAACCGAGTAGCTCGCCCATGTGGCAAAAATATAAGAATCCGGATACAGGCATCACAACTTGCTCTCTTCAATTCGACATTCCCGAAGATATGGGCCCGCCTGTCTTCATGTACTACCGTCTCACCAACTTCTACCAAAACCACCGTCGATATGTGCAATCTTTGTACCTGGATCAGTTGAAGGGTACGGCTGTTTCAAACTCCACGATCAAGAGCAGCACATGTTCGCCTCTGGCTATTGATGACAAAACGAAAAAGGCCATCTACCCTTGTGGTTTAATTGCCAATTCCCGATTCAACGATAGTATTCCCAATCCTGTGAAGGTGGGAGGGAGTGAAAAGGTCGCCTACAATATGACTAACAAGGGAATTGCCTGGTCGAGCGATAAAGACTTGTATAAGAAGTCCGAATATGACCGATACGCAGTCGTTCCGCCGCCTAACTGGGTCGATTACAATTACGAGAGGGATGGTATTCCCGACTTACATGAAGATGAGGAGTTTATGGTCTGGATGCGAACTGCTGGGCTTCCATCCTTTAGTAAATTGGCGCGCAGAAATGACGATACTGCCATGTCATCAGGAACATATCAACTGGATATTACGGATCGTATGTTGACCTCCTATGTCTGCTCGAACCTGCATTTACTGACTTTGCCCAGGATTTAATGTCACGGAATACTCTGGAACCAAGGCAATTCTAATCTCGACCCGCACAGTCATAGGCGGGAAGAATCCTTTCATGGGAATAGCCTACGTGGTTGTGGGAGGAGTTTGTGTTCTGCTAGGAGCTGGTTTCACCATTGCATACTTGGTTCGACCTAGGTATGACCTGATGACAGAAACCGCAAAGTACGCGCATACTAACCATATTTTCGCAGGAAACTGGGTGATCACACTTACTTGACCTGGGATCAAAACAATCAACCAACGACTGCAATGGCCACAGGTCGAGATGATCGAATGCGACCAAATGCGCCTTAAGCCAAATGATCGGCAAATGAAACGAAACAAGAAAAGCTGCAACAGAATATTGCAAAGCCCAGAACGAAAAAAAAGAAAAATTTCTCAAAAAAAATACCCCCTACCCAATTTCCTTCTTCCTATCTCCCTTTCCTACAATTTCGACTCATCTCCAGTATGCAATTGGGTCGCTGTGAATAAATCAGGTGGATCATTCCGGATCAGGTGTTTAACAAGGAGTTTGTCCATGTATCTATCCAATATTGTCACAACAACGAGCATTCTTCATTCTTCCTTCATCCCACTCGAAATGACCTCATCAACAGATTTCAAGAATTAAAGAACAGAATGTCTCCAATGAAATCCCCCCCTTTCTCACAATCATGTCTCCATCTGCAACAAGATGCCACCCCCTTACATACCACATGCATTCCGCCATGACGCCGCATTCCCGAGACTCATGGCATCGGAGTATCCGTGTAGCTACCTATAGCATAACTCATCACTATAGGGGAAAAAAACAATCTCGGAACATAGGGATATGACAAAATACCCAACCCTCGCCCATCAATTAACAGAACTCGTGGGGGGAAATCGAACAAAACCTTCACGACACTTTCGTTCTTTATTTCTTTACTAACCTAGGTAACACCCAGGGCAATCCAACACCACCATGGTCCGACACTCATTTACGCCCATAGTGGTATACCAAATTCTCGCTCTATTCATTATCTTCATCGGAGTAAACAGTACACCCCTTCTCACCCAGAAACGTGGAATCTGCGCCACCGAAGACCCAGACCCGGTCTTCTTAGACGCCGTGGCAAATGTTCGACACGACGAATCGAATCCAAGCAAAGACACAGAATCTCGAAATGGTCCCATTGAAATCGAAACCTGGTTCCATATCGTTAGTAGTAAGGCCGAGGAATATCAAGTTACGGATGATATGATCAATCAACAGGTACACACCACCGAAGAAATCCAAATAACTTCATTCTATCATTGTTTACTAATTACCGCTCTTCCTCCAGCTATCAATTCTCCAAACATCATACCAAGACGCCGGAATAACGTACCGTCTCCAAGGCGTAACAAGACACGTCAACGACAACTGGGCCCGAGACAAAGACGACATCGCCATGAAAAAAGCCCTTCGAAAAGGAACCTACAAAACCCTAAACGTCTATTTCCAAACAAATCTCCAAGCAGCACCAGGCCAATCAGGCCGAACCTCCTCATCCTCCAGAGCAAACAACGATCTCTCCGCCAGCGTCTTAGGATTCTGCACCCTTCCAGACCCAAGTATAAACTCCACAAGTCCAGCATCAAGCTACGTGAAAGACGGATGTAACGTTCTCGCGAATACCATGCCAGGCGGTGCATTAGATCTTTATAATCGAGGTGGAACAGCAATTCATGAAATCGGGCATTGGAACGGTCTACTTCATACTTTCCAGGGCGAATCTTGCGATACTAGTAATCCTGGCGATTACATTGATGATACGCCACAACAATCTGGACCAACGGGTGGATGTCCGAGTCGAAGGGATAGTTGTCCTGATTTACCGGGGGAGGATTTAGTTCATGATTTCATGGATTATTCGTCGGATGTTTGTTATGAGAGTTTTACAGATGGTCAGATTAAGAGGATGAGGAGTATGTGGGAGAGTATGAGGGAGGGAAAGTAAATTGCATGTTTGATATCCTTTGAAAGGGCTTTCAATCTATTTAGCATGTCTAGGGTTAGGGCTAGGGTTTTGAGGAGGGGG
>Ga0209673_1000786_pt1 | contig 42368 bp, 35 predicted proteins | sample AraplaCol_mMS_r2_2_FD_184274 | JGI IMG/M metagenome (GOLD analysis project Ga0209673, IMG submission 184274) | Arabidopsis root microbial communities from North Carolina, USA - plate scrape MF_Col_mMS_r2 (SPAdes) (version 3) | ecosystem: Host-associated > Plants > Roots > Endosphere | place... | reverse complement strand
AGGAACTTGCGCATGATGACCTTGAGGAGCTGCTTGCCCTCAAGCTCCTTCTCGTCGTTGGCAAGCTTGATCTCAAGCTTGTCAAGGAGAGTGGTGATCTCCTCGCGCTTGTTGTGGTTGACAGCGGCGAAGATCTTGAAGATGGGGTCCAAGATGAACTGGTTGAAGGCACGCTCAAGGGGCTTGCCCTCGTGCTCGGACTTGTTGGTCCACTTCTTGGTCTTGGGGTTGAAGTAGTTGTCACCCCACAGACGCTCCAGCATCTTCTTGCGGTCAACACCGAACTTCTTGGCGTACTTGACGGCGAACTGGCGGACAGTGAAGCACCAGCCGTGAAGACCGGAACCGAAGGCAATAGTACCTCTGTCGGGGTAAACCTGGACGTCACCGAGAGTCTTGTCGAAGTAGGTGGAGATGATGACGTTGACGGACTCAACGGTACGGGAGAAGGACTGGTACAGATCCTCCTTGGTGCACTGCAGCTCAAGCAGAGCACGGTCGACCTTGTTGATACACAGGACGGGCTTGATACGCTCGGTCAGGGCCTGACGCAGGACAGTCTCGGTCTGGACACAGACACCGGAGATACAGTCGACAACGACCAGGGCACCGTCAGTGACACGGAGAGCGGCAGTAACCTCAGACGAGAAATCAACGTGACCGGGGGAATCGATCAAGTTGATCAAGAACTCGTGTCCATCGACCTTCTGGGGAATCTCCTTAAGATCCTCGGGGTCGGGGAACTTGGCGTACAGGGAGATGGCAGTGGACTTGATGGTGATACCACGGTCCTGCTCATCAGCACGGGTGTCCATGTAACGACCCTCACCAGCCTTGGCGGCAGAAATGATACCGGCACGGTGGACAAGGGCATCGGACAGGGTGGACTTTCCGTGATCGACTAAAGGTGAAAAAGAATGATTAGTGGAGTGTTATTGAAGGAGGTTGATGGGGATGAAAGGTTTTTCGTTCCCTCCCCTCTTGGAGCTGATGGTTGACATACCGTGAGCAATGACGGACATGTTACGGATGTTGGCCGGCTTGTCCATCAGGCCACGGATCTCCTCAAGAGTGAAGCTGGAAAGTATTGTTAGTATTCTTCTTCTTCATCTTTGCATCTGGCTTCATCTTGCTATACTCTAGTACAGCAGGAGAGAGAAAAGACTTACTTAACCATCTTGGCGGTTGTTTCCTCAGATCAGCCCTGGAGGCGGGGTAATAAGAAGAAAAGAGAAGAAGAAGAAAAGAAGCAACACACACAGATGATCGAGACCGAGAATCAACTCGAGTACGATCAAAAATGCCTATGTGCAAATGCTCCTATAGGAGGGGTTGATGAAAAAGAAGAGAAGGGAAGTTCGACGGAGGAGGGGAAGAAGTGGGAAGAAAAAAATGCGAGCGAAAGCCCCCACTTTTTTTTGGGAAAAGCCCCGCTTCGTTTTGTGCGTTGCCCTCCCGCTTGCACCTGGCAACCCTTACCAGTTTTTCCTAGTTTTTTTTTTCCTTCTTACACGGCAGGGTTTTTTTCATAGTCTAAAATGTAGAATGTTGTCATATATTCGAGTCACCATTTTACTTTCTTTTACTCTGTCTCATTTACTCTAATTGCATATGCTTTTATTTTAAACTGACTCACCTAGCTTATCCGTGGTTGTCCGGAACTGCTCAAACTCGGAACGTCACAGTAAAAAAGCTACCATTGCCACCGAAGCTAAGCAAAGTCAGCTTCAACAACTGAGAGCTTTCCCGGTTCCCAAACAGGAAAATCATTCCCTCAACTTGAATCGTGGGCTTAAATTCGAAATTGCAAAAAATCAGACGGGCCTCATTATCGTACTAGTATCACAATTAGGGTAGCCCCGCCACTCACCGCCCGCCGCGGGGTGTCTTCCGATGTGGATTACTAATGCCGATCTGGCACGAGTTGGAAGATGCACAAGGAAGAGTGTGCATATACATTGCATGTAGTTAGTCTATTGGTGTATATTGTATATACTCTAGATGTAGTAGTGTGAATCAAAGGTTCGTGAAAGTGGCATGATATAGATTCTACATGCAGGTGGGCCATCTAAGAGGCGACTTTCATGCTATAAAATACTCGCCAGCACCATCATTACCGGGAGCGGGGCCGTTGGGCATGACTTTTACAGTAGGACAAGAATAGGCACCCTGTGTGAGATGGCATGTTCAGTATGCTCTAGTAAAGCAGAGCTCATCGATTGGAATATTTTAGACGTGAAAGAGCTACCGAATACTATTCAATAGTGTAGTACACTATTCGGTACAATAGTGTATTGTATTCGAAGACTATATAAGGAAAATGCTCCAAACAGTCTAGCAAATTCCTTATCAAAGGGCTTACTCCTAGGTAATAATTGCCGAGAGTCCTGTTATGGTTGCTGTCATATGAAACTCGCTGCTGACTATATATACCCTGCTTATTTTCTACCTAGCTAGGTAGAAAATAAGAAAACTCGAAACATCAACAAAGCTGAAGATTGTCCTTTTTCTAGATCAAGACTCCTACTAAAAATTAGAATTTCTAACTATAGTCCACATAATCCTCCAGCATTAGGGCTGGAGTAAGCACTACCAAGTCAGATCATTCTTTCATTTGTCAATGCTGACCAGCCCACTTAATAATCGCGTTTATCCGTAATTCCGCCCCCATCGCAGGAGGAACTCACCACGACGGAAATACGCCACCAGTTGGACTCCCCCAGTCTTTTCAACGTTCAATATTTATAAGACACGGAACTGCCCCGTCCATTTGTCACAGTCCCGATGCTAACAATTAAGACACCTTAATCACCCCTCAGAAAAATTTTTTTCTTTAAAAAAAAAAGACCGGAAATCCCCTGATCGATAACAATGGCTACTCGTTCACTTCTTCGACCTGCTTCCAATATCCACACCCTCTGCCGCGCACTAGGATCCACCACAAGATCCCGATCAACATTTATATCTGCCCGAACCCCCTCAATTGCACAGCTACCCCTCCGAGAATTCTCAATCTCTCTTCCTCAGAACTCATCCGCTACCACCGCTACCACAATGTCCACCGAAGCTCTCGTCCAAGCGGCTAAGAACCGCCGCACCATCTACCAGCTCGGCAAGAACAGCCCTGTCCCCGACTCCAAGGTCGAGGAGCTCGTCAACGAGGCCATCCTGAACGTCCCCAGCTCTTTCAACACTCAATCCACTCGTCTGGTTGTTCTACTGCACGAGGAGCACGATCGCCTGTGGGATCTGGCCGCCGAGGCTTTCGCCCCTCTGGTCCAATCCGGTGCTGTCCCCGAGGAGGTCTTCAAGAACCAGACCCTGCCTAAGCTGCAGGGCTTCAAGGCTGCTGCCGGTACTGTATGTTCTATCCCATAGCAGATCGCCGAATTCTCCCCGCAAAGTCAAGATCAAAGAAAAATATCTAACTCAATTGCTATAGATCCTCTTCTACGAGGACCCTGCGCACATCAAGGGATTCCAGGAGAAATTCGCGGCTTTCGCTGATAAGTTCGAGCCCTGGGCTGACCACTCTAATGCTATGCACCAGTACTTCCGTATGTTTATTCCCGTGGGACATGATTAATATACAAATAACCATCTGCTAACTCGAAATTAGTCTGGACTGCTCTGGAGTCCGTCGGCTTCGGCGCTAACCTGCAGCACTACAACCCCCTTCTCGACGCTTCCGTTGCTAAGCAGTGGAACCTGCCTACCGAGTGGCGTCTCGTTGCTCAACTTGTCTTCGGTAGCCCCGAGGGCTCGGCTGGCGAGAAGGCCCAGAAGCCCATTGAAGAGCGGGTTAAGATCTTCGGCAAGCAGTAGATTCTGTCCTACTGTGCATTATGCCCTCATGACTTTGTTTTGTTGAAACCTTGGTTTAATTATAGATAGACTTAGACGTCTCTTGTATCCTGAAGCTTTCCGATAGAGATATTATTTACAATAGAGATATTATTTACAATAGAGATATTATTTACAATAGAGATATTATTTACAATAGAGCCCTGGCTTTTTTCTGCTTTCACAAGAATCATCGTTTTAGATTTTAAGATAGATCACATTCTGGCCATTACCCCGTATACTTGGCTTTCCAATCGGGCAATGGTACTAATATCTCAGGGACTGGTATATACATCACAGTATTCAAAGATAAGTTGACTGAACTCGCTCCTCCTCCCGCTCCAAGAACCCTGCAAAGGTGTTCAATTTAAGACCCCATCCCTTGACCTTCTCAAACTCGATAAACAAAACCATATCGCGTAAGAGCAGTTGAGGCCCCAAGAAGGGATCCGTTTTCATCTTCTCCTGGATTTCCTCCTCAGACAAGAAGATGACTTGCATCTCTCGTCCAGTGGCCTTAGCAAGATCACTGATGATTTCCTCAATCCCCATCATCTGAGACGCAATTTCTATTTCTTTTTCGTGGAATTGTGTCGGTTGAGATACTGCAGCGGCGGCGAATCTCCCAGTATCATAAGGATCAACCATAGGCAGAACGGTCTCCGGCGTAAAAGCCGTCGTGAATTTTCCAGTTTCCACGAACCCCGAATACATTCGGACAAGAGGGTCCAGAAAGTTGGACATGAAATTTCCTGGTCTCAAGATGGACCAGTATTCGAATCCTGAATTGCGGATCTCCTTTTCGATAGACTGTTTGCTCAGAATGACATTGGCGACGAGACTGTTTGGGATCCAGTGAGTCATTCGTTCGGGATTGACGGTACCCATGGAACCGGCGTAGATAACTTGTTTGACACCTATCTCTTTTGCAATGGAGAGTACGTGCTTAGCTTGGCTAAGTTCGGCAGATGGGTCCTGATGGTTTGGGGATATATTGAGAAAGAGGCTTGTACAATTGGTCATTGCCTTTCGAAGAATTTCCCCATTGTCGAAGTCACCCTCAACTAGAGTGACACCGCGAGATTGAAGCTTTTGAGCTGCTTCAGATTGCACATTCCGGGTGATGGTGTGGACTTGAATGTTTTGTTGTAAAAGGTGAGTTGTTAGGGCACCGCCTTGGTGGCCTGTTGCACCGCAAACGAAGACAGTAGGCGAAGACATAGTGGTTGATGGAAGAATGGTCTGGTATGTGATATCTGCTATATTAATATACTTGGGATGCAACGGACCTATTTATGTTATTCTGCATCCGTAACCTCTTGGTTTCTATAATCATCCATCCACCTACCAAGTCTATACTTCGCGGAGTTCCGCTGGAAGGACCCACAGCCGAGCCTCGTCCAATTGGGCAATCATTGCCATTTTTAGTTTAGCGTGCGGAATTCCGCTTGCACGCCTGAAGTAATCCCCAGCCCAGCCTTACTTGGCCTTTCGATTTCACCATCTGTTGGGCATTTCTTGACTTCCAATAGGTCAAAATGGGCTATCAAGGGCCAACTCCACCTCGGAGAAAGTCATGCGAGGGATGCAAGTTGGCGAAAAGACGATGTGATCTCGGTTTCCCGGCTTGTTCCCGCTGTCTCGTCAGAGGCTCACCTTGCATTTACCCTGGAAGACTTCCTGCAGCCTACAAAAGTATTGTCGATGAACCAGTCCCCGAAATACCGGCCATTGAATCTATATGTCCCAACATCTCTATTAAATGTCCTCTTTCCACCAACGACAGCATTTACGTCGATCCAGCATTGCATGTAAACCCAGACTCGACGGACTATCAATTAGATGATTTGGCTCTACCTATACAAAGCGCTTCGTTGTCCGCAGCAGTCGACAGGCTTCTGACTGTTCGAAATTTTGCCGTGGCGTGCCCACGGACAAGATCCCTACGACCACTCTCGGAGATAGTCGCATCGCATCTGCAGTTTGCCATTGATATTCTCAAGAATGCACCGAAAATGATGGTGCTCGAGAATCAAACCCCGTGGTGTCATCCACATCTATATAAGAACCACATGCCGAAGGAAATGCAAGGTATGAACGTTCTAGTAGCATCTCACTCCCCACCTCAAAGCTTTCAACTAACACGAAACGCTCTAGACGCCTACGCGTGTTGTTCTTTGTACATGTGCAGGAATGTGACAAATGCCCCAGTAATAATGAATCTATTTGAGGCACGTACCAACGAAATATTATCGTCGCCTCAGCCGCTCGAGCCGTTAGATATGCTTGCTCGTACTCACGCCCTCCTCCTGTACCAAATAATGCGATTGTTTGATGGTGACATTCGCTCGCACGCAAAATCTAGATCTCTATTTGCAACACTCGAGTCTTCTGTTCTTTTTCTCATGGCCAACATACCGACTCCATCGCCTTCTGATCCGACTGAACTTTTGCCATTGCCAATAGACGGAACTACGAAGCTCTGGGAAGTCTGGGTCTTACATGAATCCGCGCGCCGGACTGTGCTTTTTACGTACTACTTTATTCAGATATACAAAGTTCTCCAAGAGGATGTGCTTGTGTCGTGTGATGGCAAGCTGGGACTCGAGCATTCTTGGTACCTCTCGGGTGATTTATGGAAAGCTGAAAATGCTTTTGATTTCGCGGTAGCATGGTCTGAGAAGCATCATCACATTGTCTGTAATTTGGATTTCGGGCCAATATTACAAAATGCACAGCCAAATGAGGTAGATCTCTTTGGGAGAATGCTTCTGGTGACAGTCTTGGGAATCGACAAGGCTAGGTCTTGGTTTCATATGAGGGGTGCTATTCTATAACAAGGCCAACAAAATTGGCTCGATCTTTCTGAGTGGTTGGTTTTTTTTCGGGAATAGCAATGACTTGCACAGAATTTGAACCTCCGAAAATCAATGAGGCTTCGCACAATTTGACACTGGAAACAGACATGAAACACTCAATGTGTTGTCAGTGAGTCATTCGACATGCAGAATGTGCGGCGGCGACAGCCTCGTGTTACTAAATTGCGGCTCTGAAGGATTCGACCACGGCAGATTGTTGAATTTTACTAGGCAGCTGTAGGCAATATGCCGTCTGGGATGGAATTCAAGCGCCGTTTTCGAATACTGAAAACTTTTTGGAAATATGTCGAAGTTGAAGCACAAGCTACAAATATTGCCCAAGGCTCCTCCAATGTGAATTCCTCTGGACATCATCGGGCATTCCTTCTCGGCCCTCACTCAAGATGGATCTTTATATATACTGAACACTTCAGTCACTGATGAGGAGTAATATTCATGAGCTAGGGAAGTAGCGAGATGCATATGAATCACAGAAAGCCGAAGAGCTCGCAAAAACAGATCGATGTGTGACTCTCCGCGAACGTGTTGAGTGATCTTCTTGTCAGTGTCAGAAAGATCTGCCCAACCTTGAATAATGATACAGAGACTTCAAATATAGATCACTGGGTTCACCGGGCAAAGTTCGACTTCTCCATCCCACTTGAGAAGTTCGAAAGTTTCGAAAATTACCTGCGAAACAAGCTTGCGATTCAGAGCCGAAAACTTCAACTAGCCGATCTATATTCCCGACTTTTTACAGAGTGGACGACCTCCCTCAGAAACGGAGCAGAACCATGAACCTACCTCCAATGAATCTGAGGACTTGATGGTCGTTGAAAGACAAACACAAACAAAGACTCCAGCAGGTCTGCGACCAATTTGAGGCAACGATCTTCGAACCTCACACCACAGACCCAATGGATATCAAGTCTTTTCTAGACATTCTTTTTCAGAACTAAGATCAAATCAAGGAGCTTGAAAGCTTCCGCGATAAAATAGGAACCAGTATATATAGAATCTGGAAATGTGAGAACCCATTCTCCGTCGAGTCATTATCCAAATGTATTCGAGGCATTCAATGCGAAGAAATCATCACCTATGAGAAGCAAGAAACTTTGGAACATTTCTTGAATAACGAAGTAGCCCTCAGTGAGATCGTAGATATTCTGAACATGCGATACGCCGATCTGGACAATTGGGATTGGCACGCAGGCGAAGAAGGTGTGCCGGTCTTATCTCGTCAACAACTGAACGGGAAATACAGAGTTTGGATGGATGATGACATTCTGGAAACAATCTTCGTGGAACACATCTGTGTTCAAGTTTGTAATAAATTTAAGGGAGCTTTGACCAGCAAGGGAAAGAAAGTCAGATGGCAGGTGGTTCTGGAGAGTCAGGCTTCTATAATCACGGACAGTACACTTTTCCTTTTGCTTTGCTCCATGTGCTCATATTCAAAGACTCTTGAGATTGGATAAATTGAAATTCTAAATTCTGCATTCTAATATTTCATAATAGCTTCCTCAGCTACCTCCTTGCCACCGGCTTCCCAATTATCCCAGGCGAGTGTAAAAGAAAAAGTGTCCCTCCACAAATCCCGAGGGTCAGTTCCCGGGGGTGGTTCCCTTCCATTTCCAACTTTGCCTTTCTCTTTACCATTGACAAACCGCGTATGCCATGGCGTCATTCCTATTTTCTCAAACCCCATCTTCGTTGCTAATTTGGCACTGGCAGGGTTTGCCGTACTAGCTTGCCAGTGTACGCGACGAAGACCTAGACCCCCATCCTCTGTGCTTCCAAAGGCATACTTGAGAGCAAGACCGACTGTATTTGTCGCAACATGAGTTCGCTGATATGGTGGCAGGATTACAATGAAGCCGATTTCCGTGCAAAGATGGACCGGCGACGTGCGAATGAACGATACAGTACCAGCAAGCTCCCCTTCGGGGTCTTCAGCTGACGCAGGGCGAGTTTTGTCAATGACTGCAAATGCGAAGGATTCAGGATTCGAGAAAGACAAGATGTGATTATCTGGCTGGTTCAAAAATTGACCTTTGAGATCTGCCAGGGTGTCAAATGGGCCAATGGGCATATGCGAATATAGCTCTGGATGGGAAGCAGAATGACGAAAAAAGGTGTCGAGATGGAGATCTAGGTCAAAGGGAATGAGTTTAAGACGATCATTGGAAATGGCGTGGATTGGAAAATGAAATTGCGAGGCCATCTTGAAGGAATTGGTAAACAATAGTATGTGGAGAGAGAGAGATATTATGGTTTCATTGGAATGTAGCTCTGGAGTAGAACGATAGGACTTTTAGTAGCAGTCACGATATATATAATAGTCATTCGGGGAGCCTCGTATATCTTCGAAAGTCCGATGAGTCATTTGTGACTAGAACAAAACTCTTGCATCGAAGTGATTGTACTTGCAGTGTTCACAATTCCCTCAAATTTGCATTCATCTCCAAGACTAGAGTGATAGAGAGAGGGTCAAGCTCTGATTTGGAAAAACGATATTTGAAATGATTACAATCTTGGAAGGAAAAAAATTGTGAAATTCAGGACGCATTTTATAATGCGAAAAAAAAAATTGACCGACGCAGGGGTCGAACCTGCAATCTCTTGATTCGTAGTCAAGCGCCTTGCCATTGGGCCAGCCGGCCTAGAACTGGAAAATCGGGCTAGTCATTGGCCATATAAGCCAAATCCACTTAGCCACGGCTTAAATACTCAACTCTCCGATTGACATCAGGTAAAAAGACAAATACTACTACCTCCTAATACGGCCCTCTGTAAATTTTTTCGATCATGAATTCCCAAACTACTATGAAATTTCAAGAATATCATATTCCATGGCCAACCCAATCTGGTCAAATTTGCTCGATACTCTCTATACTTGTATAGCCACCTATGATGCTCTCCGTCCGAGTATATTACGTCCGAGTATATTAAGTCCGACTGGACTAGTAAGTCCGACTATTTCCGATCCAACCCCCGCACAATCAACAGTAAAGGAATAAAAGAGTAGCAGACACTCATCGATTATGGATCTGAAAGTCCCTTTTCCCGAATGGAGATAGTATCCGAGGAATAGCCTTGGAATATCCACACTAAGCTTTTCATTCCATATGTCTTTGACGCAGAGCCAGCAAAACGCACAACAGTGCCGCGACTTTGTTCCGACTATACATACGACCCTATATGAAACAATCGACCCTTCGCTGGTAAACTTACCTTTTCCATTTGTTGTATGTATCATCGGCGGCAGAGGTGCAGCCGGAGGTGGCCTGGCACGCGCCTATGCCAAAGCGGGCGCATCAGGTATAATACTTGCAGCTAGGACCCGTATCGCCCTTGAAGAAACAGCAACTGAGATTCGCTCGATAAATGAAAAATCGAAAGTGATTACTTTCGAATGCGACATCACCTCCGAAAGTCAGGTTGAATCTCTCGCGGAAACCATCAAGACTGAATTCGACGCACGCCTGGATGTGGTGATTGTGAATCCTGGCTACTCGGGTCCAATGATTCCAGATGTTGTGCAGGAGTCTCCAAGTGATTATCAGAATGCCTTCAATGTGAATACAATCGGAGTTTTTCATGCGGCTCATTACCTTTTGCCCCTGCTGGTCGCAACAAATTCCGCAGCAATGAGTTTCATTGCGATAAGTTCAATGTCCGCTCCGTCAGTATCTGGTCCTCTAGCGCATGCCCATTACTGTGTAAGCAAGGCAGCCCAGGTCCGACTGGTCGAGATGATATACGAGCAGTACTCAAGTAAAGGGCTTTTCTGTGCAAGTGTGCATCCTGGTGGGCTGCGCAGTGAGTTTTCGAAAACAGCGCCAGAATGGTTGGCAAAGCGTGAGTATCCCACCAGCTTATTACTTTCATCTTCGTGGCATGTTTTGGACGGTTTCTGATCTGCGCCATGATAGTGCTTGTTGATAGTCCAGATCTAGTCGGGGCATTCTGCGTTTGGCTATCGATGCCTTCACAGTCTAATAAACGTCGACAGGCCTTGAATGGTCGGTTCCTTTCTTGCAAGTGGGACGTGTCTGAATTAGAGGCAAGATTCGATGAAATATTAAAAAATGATTTGTTAAGGTTTCGCATTGCGGTGGACTAAACATTTATTTATCTATTAAGACAAAAGCGGGCGGTTAGTTATAAAAACGAAAGGGTTGAAAAGCATTGGGAGATATTTGCAAAACTTGCGAAAAAACGCTACCTTGTCCAGATAGTCGAGTGGAAGCAAATCTCAAGGTTGCGGGATCGTGCCCCGCCTCAGGAGAATCTTTTCGGAATCCTGGGTAGCACAATTGGTAGTGCGTGAGACTTTTACTTCGAAGTCCTGGCTTGGCTTCTTCTTTTTTTTTGTTTTTTAACCCTTAAATCAATGGACCATAGTAATCTCTGTGTTTTGACTTCCTGGCTTGTGCCTCTCCCATAATAGAAGTGCAGGGTTTAAACCAAATTGTGTGCTTAAACCGAGAGGGCGTTACGACATATACTCGAATCGTTATCTGCGATACGTTATACACTTGCCCCAACCCTTATCAAGACTCAACCTCTGGCGGTGGATCGTCAGGGAGGTCCCTGACGATCACCCAACGCCGAGACAAGTCATGGAAGGGGAACCGCGAGCTGACTATAAAGTATCGTATACTGCAGACACACATGAATTCCAAAAGAGTTTCTTGTAATAGTTAACATCTACTGATTACTAAGAAATATCACGCAAGCTATAACATTGCTAAACGAAGACTGACCGGAAGATGGAGTGCAGAATTTTAAGAGATACTCGGTCTATAACTCTTCCTTAGACTCCAATCTGAGAAAGCACTTCGGGGGAATTCCAAAAAGCACATCTGTTCATGAGATCCTCAAAGGAATTACTCCTGTTGTCAACATTAACAGTCTGACCTTCACGGGGACCGCCAATGATTCTTGCCATGATCCCGGCATTATCCCACGCATCCAACCAGCCAGACAATGTCCCGTTTCCTCGTGATGGATCTCCGGATGTTGCAAAAGAGGCCCAGCTTCCACTCATCCTTGATGAGAGTTCAACATCGAGTGGTGTTGCGGCAAACGAATACCTAGTCTTGGCTTGATTGAAGACGTATGGAATATCACTGAAGTGGGAAACTCCAAAATACGACGTTTTCTGTTTAGAGAACAAAGGGGCAAACATTGTCTGGTTCAAGACATAAAGGTAGTTCGACGTATTTCTATTTGAGTACTTTCGATTCATTTGGACCTGCAGGATGCTCGGGCAAGAGAACTGGTAATCCCTACACATCTGGCTCGAGCGAAAATATTGAGCCGAAATGTTTTCGCTCGGATCATCTGAAAACGACGAGATTGGATAGAGATTGAGGGCGTGTTGAATATTTTTCTCGGACAAGTGTGGTAGTGAGGAGGTCAAGTATTGCACAGAATCTTCCTCAGTGATGATAGTGGATGGTGTGAAGAAAGACTGGTCATCTTCAGTCCAGCCGGTGATGATTTCAATGTCGTGTGCAAAGCGACCAGACGACAGAAGTTTCGAAGGGCTGTCCGGAATAAAATCAGAAGGTGCCGTTGGGATAAAAATGTCAAACCCAAATGATCCAACAAAGCTGAATTCATAATCAAGTGCGGCATGGAGTAGACTCTGAAGAGGAATCTTGCGCAGACACGCGAGCTCATCACTGCTCATAGAAGAGCTACAGTTGACTTTCTTAATCAACTCGGCGGTATGAAAAGATGACTTGTCACTGGCAGTACCTGGATCGGCTGCAGCATTGCCTGATTGCATGATGGCTCGTCTGAAAGGAGCTCCTTTCCTACCCCCATAGGCTGTCATCTGGAGGCCAACTCCGGTAGCCCCATCACTCTCTCCAAAGATTGTTACGTTGTCGGGATCACCTCCAAAAGCAGAGATATGATGTTGTATCCACTCCAGAGCAAGTCGTTGATCAAGAAGCCCCGCATTTAAAGACTTAGTTTCGTCCAGTGCCTGGGTGGCAGCAAAACCAAAGACTCCGATGCGATAATTCATTGCGACATAAAGGACTGGAGTTCCTTTTGTCTCGGCTGCAGTGATCAATCCAGTTGGATCATAAGCAGAATCATAGACTTGGCCGATAGATTGTCCGCCGCCGTAAATGAAAACCATGACAGGGAGCTTATCTCTATTTGATGTTTTTGCAGGTCGATCCACACGCAGTGTGAGGCAGTCTTCGGAGATATGCGTTACATTGTCGAAAACTTCCAGACCTGCAATTGGAACCTTCTGCTGTGGGCAGGCGGCACCTGGATGAGATGCATTCACCACAGAGCCTGGAAGATAACGATAGGGCTTAGGTGCAGCGAAGCGGTTATGACCCGAGGTGTTTTCGGCGAAGCGAATGTTCAAGAATGATTCGATTCCATTAGAAGATGTTCCCTCGAAGCGAACTTTACTTGGGCCGCCAAGGTCGACTTTGGGAGGGGACTTGTGGAGAGGATTGGCGGAGCCGTAGATCCACAAAGTCGAAAGAAAAATAAATTGAAATGCTGCGCTTATCATATTTCAAAACTTATGTGAAGTCAGAATATCTGTTGACGTTCGCTGAGGAGATATGAACGGTATTCATGCTACGAATATGAGTAGAATATGGGTCCATTTTATACTACTAGAATACCAAAGTTGTAGTAGTAGATTAAAAGGGCTCAGCTTACAATCAAAGCTAAAAATTACTCGAAGCAAAAATAAAATACCCGGTATACTCGAAATTAATCCAACCAGCCAAATTTACCACACCAAAGTAGGGAATCATCGCGAACTGGGGGAGGCCTGGAGGGCTTAGAGCAACCCCACTTTGCTAAGCATTTTGGAGAAAGCATCCTGCATGCCGTTTCGAGTAATTGGTTTCGAACTCCGATGTAGTTTATACGAACAGCTTACCAGTCTTGAGATACTTCGATTTAGTACTGCAAAGGATCTACAACTGCAACTATCTTAGGCAACACTTATGAATGACTTGATTTAGGCCCCCAGGATTCGAACTCCACATTAATTATCATGGTGGAGCTCTAGTATACTGTACAACATGAAGCTGACCTCACTGGCAAACAAGCAAATATCTACTGGAGGGTACCGGCGGTGAGGCATACATGTGAAAGAAGTAAGGTAATATCGTATTATCCAAGAAGGACGCTGACTTGTCAGATAGTGTCTTACTACTAGACGTGTTTCACTCTGCAAGCTCATGCACCAGGTCTTTCTCCAAACCGGATTCTGTTGATGAGATTGCAAGACCTCCGGACATGATATTTGTATTCGAATTTTGATTCTTACAAGGCCAAGCGAGGGATATAGTTATACTAATCATACATAGTACGGTATATCCAATCTGTTGTGTTTCTATATTAAATGTCCGAGTTAGGGCAAGATCGTTCACCGCCACGAAACAGCGCCACAATGACGTCAACTCAAGCGCGTCCAGCCAGGCAAACCGCTCAGGAAGCTTGGATTTACTCCTGTTCGATGCCCAGCGAGATTGTCTCCCGGCCTTGATCTTCTCCAGAGAGTCCCCACAAATCCCCTGACACATGCGTCATGAGTTGATCGCGTCCCAACGTCCGCCTGCTTTCCACAACAATGCTCCCTTCTTCTAACAATTCGAATAAGCGTTCATAGAGACGACACAACCAACCCTCTGCGAAACTCCTTCTCACACACATCCTTGACATGCATCCTCCCACAAGGGGCTGTATGTCCCTTTTGTCCGCGGGACGAGACTCCCTGGCTCGGAGAGGTGCGATGACGAAGCCTCTGTCTGGCACAGCTGGCTCAATGGCCTCCTATCACGGCCTCCGGCGAATCTCCTCTGGAAACAAACACGGTATTTACGGCAGCAATACTGGAGGTATTCTTTTGGGGCATTCACGGTCAAGGAGAGCTGGATTGAGTGTGCCTCTGCTCGCAGGATGCCAACAAGCCCGGTATTTCAAGAAGGCAAACTACGTGGAAAAGATTGGGGACAATGAAAGGACAGAGGAGGTACTAGAAGCTATGGAGGAGCAGAACTCCCGAGGAGCGAATGGCTCGTCGCGAAATGTGCTCGACAAAAGGGGACAGAAACCCTCGACGGAAAGCCAGGATAAAAAATGGCCTGAAGATATGACCAAAGGTGAGCAACCTTGAAAACGCTGCGAACTCATAATAACTGACAAGAATAGGCAAAATGTTGACAACACCATCACGGTTATTCAAGCTCATTATTCCCCTAACGACGGTGGACTGCATTGATAGCGATAAAGGTATGTTGGTGGCTTTCCTATCGTGGCTTATTTACCATATATTCCGATCAATTGCCCTAACAACCTCTAGGAATTGAGCCCATAGCTATCCTTGTTCACCCCCAGCAGCCATTGTCTTATCTTGAGAGATTGATCCAGTCCGAAATCCCTCCCATTGAGGGCAAGCTCGAAAAACTTCGTCCGCCGGCCATATCATTCATTGCACTCCAACATGAGGATAACGCTATCAAACCAAGGAAAAGAATCGATGCTCTCGACACCGATGAATCTCGTCGTGTAGCAGTAGAAAAAGAGTACGGCAGTGAAACCCCGGTTCAACGACGGCGCTCACGAGAAGAGGATGCGGAGATATACAGCTATCCACGCAAAACAGATACCAGCTTGGACCCATTAGGCGGCGAGCCGGAGCGTTTTGTTCGGTGGTCACAGGCTACAGAAATCGGAGACTTCATTCGCGATGCTGCACGAGCGGGCGAGTTCATCGTTACCATCGAGGGCGCACCAGCGGGTCTGGGTCAGATTCGAGTAACGGTGCCATCCTTCAATGAACGCACTTACTTCTTACGACTGCGGATGCGTAAATTGTCACGACGTATCCAAAGTATTGCCGATGTCAAAACCAAATGTGACGAACTTGCGCATCGCGGGGCTCAGCGAGTTGCTATTGGTGGTTTTGGAATTCTCTCTGTCTGGTGGTATAGTGTCTACAAATTGACATTCGAGACGGATCTTGGATGGGACACGATGGAACCTGTGACCTACTTGGTCAGTTTGTCTACACTGATGGGTGGTTACCTGTGGTTTTTATACCACAACCGTGAGATCTCGTACAAGTCTGCTCTAGATTTTACGATTAGCGCGCGGCAACGAAAGCTGTACCAGCAGCACAATGTCGACCTCCAGCTTTGGGAATCCCTAATTGACGAAGGCAAGACTCTCAGGAGGGAGATAAAGAGCATTGCCGCTGAGTATGATGCGGAATGGAACGAACGCTCCGACGAGCAAGATGAACGAGTCACTGAGGTGCTGAGGTCGAAACGTGGCGAGAAGGATGGGAAGAGCAAAGATAAAGATGATAAAGAAGACGCCGATGATGATTGAGTTTGAAATTCATTATATCTCGGTCTGGGAAATTTCTTTATAACATATGCATTACTTTTTACCTGTTACCTGATACCTAGCCCAGCCACTGTTCCTCTTCACTTCCGGTCAATATAAACAACAAATTAGAACCCCTTCACAACAATCATTGTAACTCGCAACCTAGAGTGTCCCATTTCGTACTGGATCATAGTAACCTTTCTTCGGCGACGTAGTCTCTTCGGTCTGCATTGCTTTCGCGGCTATTACCACGAGATAGCATTAGATTAAGCCCGATATCACCTCAATTTCAAGGAGAAATGGACAACTCTTACCAGCGTTTCCTGCAGCACTACTCTCCCCCTTCCGTCGATTTCGATTATTTCGCACATCTCTTGAACGAAAGACGCTATATAGCAACCAACCCGCAACCCAATTCGGCCCATACTCGCTATTCGTACCACCACGGTCAAAAAGTGGGCGTGTCTGAGGACCTGCATTGCGCCAGATTTGCATAATGGCCCAACGTTGTCGGTCTGGTCGAATATGGTGCCAAAAGAACGGAGGTCGGGTGTTGGGATCGGCGCGCACACTGTCAACAAGATGGGAGGTATCTTGATTCATACGGTTATAAACCATAATTGCTTCATCCTGTTGAATGTTAGATATACTTCACTTTAGGGAACAGGTCGGCTAAACGTCGGAGCTCGAGAGAGGCCACTTACTCGCATGGCTCGGTAATACTGCTCATGTTGTGCATCATGTGGGTTCAGCCCCAGTGCCAGCATGAATTCCTCTTTTGAAACTCGAGGTCCAACTGGTGACATCGCGATATTTTTGGTGTGGCAGGTGAACAGATAGTCTGATGGCCAGTTCTAAGACTTTGTGGCGATGCTGTGCGTCTTGTTCCGCTGACAGAGGGCTGGGCCTGAAACCTTGCTGATGACAGAGAATGGTGCTTCAGTTCAGTGAAATTTGTGCGGTTACGATATGTCAAGAAAGATCTTCTGCCTTTCAAATGACCAGACTTGAATGAAGACCTTTGGCTCCTTTATAGAAATGATTTCAAACCGAAGAGACTTCAAACAAAACCCCCAACAGCAACTCCCTGAACGGCAGTTGCTCCGAGCTTTCTTTCAGGATCGAATGCAATCAGATCTTGTCTGTAGCGGGATAGGGCAGAGCGAACGGGCAAAGGGTGAACAATCAAGCAGGAAGGCAATGTGCAAGCCGAGTGGGTGGGCGAGATCTAGGTCTGGTGGCAGAAGACAGGGTTCGCATGCGAGATTTCAGGGTTAGACAAAGCCGACACCTACTGGCATTGCCCAACGATTTCTGTTGGTAGGGCAAGGCCAGAGTCCATGTGTCCCCGAGACACGCGGACGGGAATTTACTCGGTTCGCGATTTGATATCTACTAGTACTAGATTGAACGAGAAATAGTAACACAACAACAGATCACATTCACAGACAAGGACCGGGGAGGCGATTTCAAACAAGCAGATCCCTTGGTATGAACCTGTTTCTACCTTCCTACTTTACTGTCATATTATGAATTGCTATCATTCATGATATCATGCTTTGATGCTTCTGCAATATTGGTCTATGTTGCTGTGCATCTTGGGTAGTACAATGTGTCTCTTCGCCCATCTCAAACTCACCGAATCCATATCTCGAAGTATTCGACCATGATACATTCTAAAAATCGCTGATCTCAAATGCGATTGATATCTCAATAGTAAACGACATTTCTCTGGCTTCCAATTCAAAAAGCTTACTTCTGTACATCTTGCCGGGAAAATAAGGTACGGACCGTAGTATGTCAGGTGATATTCGAAGATACCACAATTAATGCAAACACGGGGCATGGTCGTGGCAAAGAAATTTTTCTTAGCTTGTTTGTTTTTATTTTCTCATATCGTTCATGGAATCTGAAACCGACAGCAAACACCATCAGCTAAAACCCGGCGTCGAGCGACTGAGTGTCGATATTCGGCCACTCGAGGGTAACTCCGAGATCGAGTGTAGCATCTGAGACAATGAAAAACGAAATTAGATCAAATAAGAGTGAGTAGTATATGCAGTATATGCAGTGAGTGCATACGGGCACTCCACCTCAGTTTGGATATCGGGCAAAGTCGATTTTAAGGGATGCAGGACAACCTCAACACGGGGAGGATGATAGCCAATGCTCACTTAAGCGAGTATCCGTTGACAGCTCAAACCAATCCTTTCAAATAAAGACATAACATATATTGCCTCTTGGCTGGCCAAGTCATTGAACTCATTCACAGAAGTCTCAAACATGATATCAGTTACTAGTACACATGACACACCAAGCAGTCGGCGTAATGGTACATTAGCCTTTCACATCACCCATATTCAAGGGTCGTAAGTGTCGAGAATATCCCAGCATACGGATATTTTCTGTATGGGTCCGCGGCTCGGCGAAAAGAAGGACTCGTTGGCCATGCCGTGTGACGCATCAGACCGTTTCCCGGGCCCATATTCAATATTTTAATATCGTAATAGGAGAAACGGCCAGCCTACTTGCACCTCCGCTTCGGAATCATATCCGCGGGAGATCTCGTAAATTTAACTTGAACATGCAGTCCGGGGAATGCAAATCCCTCGCTTGTGTAATCGCTAGTATATGGACATTTTGGGGGCCTGGGCCATAATCAAGTATTAATTTTAAAAGTACAACAGGTATAGTACTCTTCGCGCCATATCTCAGTTATAGCATATAGATTCATAGGTGTTATCAATGACTGATGAATGCGGAGAGGCGAAGGAGTGCAATAACTTGAAGTATCAACATTATCTGACCTTGAGGACGCCCACATCAGATATCTTGATTCTTCTACCAATCGAGTTAGTTACCATAGAGCAAAATGAATGGCAGAGGGAAAAGAGTCTATTCCGCTAAGATTTTCAACGCAGTAAGCAGAAATGAAAGAGATCCACGTACTCTATCCTCGACACCTTGGCAGTTCGGAAAATGTTGGGGATTGGCTTGTACATCCATAGATAGAAAAGACGAAACAAGCAGCGTGAGCAGGTAACTCAGGGGCGAGAGTGCTAATCGGGGCTTTTTGTTACCGGTCACCATCCTATCGCCGTCGGGCGTCCTGGAGAAAGGAGAAAAGTAGAGACGATACCTCGCGTGTCCCCGTTTCCAATCATGCACGCATCCGCCCCCTCCTAGAGAGATCTACCCAACCTCGACTTAACGGATCAATCTAATATAGATCTCCCCAAGAAAATGAACATTCTCATCGTCTATTATACGAACTTGAAGTCAAAATGGTCATATATCTCCGTGGATAGAGAAGACAAATTATTCGAATTTTAATCACTGGAGTCTTGAATTTGGCACGGCCCTCCACCAACATCCAGCCCGAATATGCAGATTCCCGATATTCCCGTTTTGAATGCCCCTATTCCTGCGTACAACTGCGGCTGCGGACGCGGTTGGATGCACGATTCCTTCATCAATGGGAACTTGAAGTAGGAAGATTCAATTTGAAGCTCTGGGATTAATCCTATACTTGTTTGTTTGGGATTGGTGGTTTTCTATCAAGATTTTGCTTGTTGGATCACTCGAATTCTCTCCCTTTATCAGGAAATATCATAGGTGGAATACAGCAGATGTAAGAATGGCTTCGTTTCTTAGGGCATATAGTGGCGGATGGTACATTTTATAGAAAATACATTCGGGATGACCATTTACGAATCCAGCTAAGGGAGGCCCCACGGTAGAAAGAGTCGATGGTATTGCTACATGGAAACTTCGCCAGTGGATATTCTAAATCCATACAATAGTATATATTCAAAACTTTAAATATATGTATATTCAAAGGTTTGGATAGGCATCATGGTATGATACTATTGTAAACGCAAAGACAGAAGCCAATATTATAATGCATTCCGAGTCTATTCTAGAAAGATCTCCGCTCAATCGCAGTATAGAAAAAACAAAGATCCCCTTGTCAGTGAGATCCAAATCTTCGGATTCGTAATATATATCTTGGAAGATATATACTCAGAATCTGTTGGCCCTTTCCATCTAATCGCGAGGAGAAACTCTGCACATACGTCCACTCTCCGAGACGGTCCATTCATCAGAGCCAACAGCAGTCACACCATAGAATAAGTGATGAGGGTCATACTTGGCTTTGATAGCACGCAGCTTGTCGTAGTTATCACCATAGAAGACCTTCTTGAAGTCAGGCTGGCGGAAATCGGCCTAGATGCGAAGATTAGTTTGCCTCATATAGTATGATTAATTCGCTCATAGAACTGCATCACATACCTCATTAAGATAGGCTCCTGACTCAGGAGCAATCTTGCTCCAGCTAGGAACCAAGACATCGGTCATCAGTTTCTGCTGCTCGAGCATCTTCTCAGGCTTGTTCCACTCCCAAGGTGTGGACATGAGGACGTGAGCAATTGCGCTACGCCAAGCCGGGTTCACAGAGTTGTAAACATCTCCGGTAACATCTTCTGCTACCTTGAGGCCAACTGTGGTGAAGACGGCACCATTGGAAAGCACAGTTCGAGCGGCCTTGGTGACGTCGTGTCTGGACTTTGGAGATTCGACAAGCGAGCGAGGAAGAAGCCAGCTACCATACTGAGCGACGGCAATTGTGACAAATGGGGTCTGGGCATTGAATTGGTCGAGATAATTGCTGAATTCTTCTCCGTGCGACTGATACTTGATTCCAAGTTTGTCGAATCCATCGAGGACTGGCTTGATGAGTTTCTTGAGCTCCTTGAGAGTAAGACCGGGTGCTGTCATGGGAGAAAGAGAGAAAGAAGTGTTGGTCAGGAAGTTCAGACTCATCACACCCGCATCCACAATAGTGGGGAGATGGGCGTTGTAGAGCTCGACAGCCTTGTAGAAAGTGTCATCAGAAATGCCATCAGTAGTGAAAGTAAGGTTGAAGCCGGACACATGGCTATCTTGATGAGCCTTGGAGGTCATCGACCAAACAACACCGTAAGTGCCACCGCCGCCGCCAGTCAACGCCCAATAAAGGTCGGAGTTGTGAGTACGGTTCGCGGTGAGGAATTGACCAGTACCGTCAATAACCTCCCATTCAAGAACCTGGTCTGCACCAAGTCCGTGCTTCGAAGCCAGAGATGAATGGCCACCTCCTTGGCTATACCCACCCGCAATGCCGACGGTAGGACACTCTCCACCAACCATACGAAGACCACGCTTGTGTGCTGCTTCATAGGCTTCGAATCCTTGGACACCGGCACCAAGCTTAGCAGCCTTTCCAGTGTAAGACCCGGACTTCCAATCCTTAAACTCAATGTCCTTGAGATGGTGCGTCCAAACCGATAGGGCACCGGCACCCGTAGACTTTCCGTTATAGCTTCAAAGGTATCAGTTATGTCTGAATTCGAATTTCTGTACGGGAGATCATACTCATGGCCGGTGTTGCGGATGATGAAGCGAATGTTGTGCTTGTTGGCAAACTTCAATGTCTTAGCGACATGTGCGGGCGAAGAGACATTGACTGCATATCGAACGAAGTTGCCAAGGGTGCATGGTTTGGAGACGGGGTGGTATGGATCGCATGTCCCATTCGTGAAGAAAGGGGCCATAAAAGAGGACGAGGAATCATAACTGAGGCTGGTTATCTACAGTCATCCGCGCAATATACTGGGTCAAAGACTCACTGCTCTTCTGGTAATTCCCAGCTCTTCTTCAAGGCTGCACATTCCTCCTCATTGTATGAGGGGACATGACAGGGTGTTGCGAGAGGAACAGTAGCCACAAGACGTCCGCCCACAGACTGATTGAATGCATTCCAGGTTGAGACCGAGGGCCAGCAATCATCTCCAGGAAGACAGCGGCAGGAAGAGCTCTCAGACGCTCCAATTGCGGGGACAATTGCTGCAAGACCGAGGAAGACCCCGATTTTGAGGTTATTTAGAGCCAGCATCACGAAGTGTTGTTCCTGTCCTGCCTCGTATTCCTTTGCAGGGGATGGGAACAATTAACTTTTAGCTGCTTTCTCCTCAGCAAACTTGCATTCCGAAATCGCATACATTCTCTCTCTAGCGAGTGCTCGGCTCGTACTAGTACAGACTAATGTACGAGCAACGCCGGCGTGGAGCTTAGTCGTCTCAATGAAATAGAGATCCGCTAGGCATGAATCCTTCCGACCCACCACGGGCCATAACGACTCTTTGGCCCCCTCCAACTCCAAATTTTTGTTCTGCGAGTTGACAGGGATTCTGTAGGATGTAATGAACTTTTGTATTTCAAGAGATTAGACACAAAAAATAAGCCATTTGGAAGTTAGTCAACGGACGCTCATATTCCTCAGTCCTTATGGAACATGGTATTGTTATCCCTTGACTCGGGGAATCCACCGACATCTAGATGCTACTCATTGCGGAGACAGGGCTTTTCGCCCCCAGAAAGGATGGCGATCAATTTGGTTTTCGGAAATGGAGAACAACTGAGGGCTCGGAATGAATAGTCCGGTCTCCCGAATAAGCAAGAATGCCTTTTTCATTGATAGTCTCTATGGAGTTTACTACAAGGTATCCGTGCGGGCAATATCCGAGCTTCTTAAATACAGTTGTAATGAACAGTAGATACAATAGCCTTAGAATATTATTCTAAGGCTATTGTATCTACTGTTCATTACAACTGTATCTCTTACCTAAGAGTAGCTGTCTAAAGCCTTACTATTTGCATGGCCGACCAATACTATTGGTCTAATACTACAAGTTCATTGAGTTTCCTTTAGCAGTAGTTATATTGGCATACTACTAAAGTAACATCTCAAAACTCCCATTCCAGAGCTCTCGAAAAATAAACCATTGTTCTCAATCTCAGCCCTGCTGTCTCATGACAATTACTTGTCCGGAGTATTTATTCCCCATTGAATTTCCCCTGTAACGCAGCGTTATCCCCGATGAGCTACCCGAAGGATGCACTAGAGATACATCGTCCACATGTTCCGATTCAAGACAATCGGCATGAACGTGGGCCAAAGCGCATTTAAGCCTCCACATGGCTGAACTTTGGAAAGAGTAAAGACCGGTCCCGCAGATGTCTTTTCGAAATGACAGTCATGATAGCAGCCCTAAAAATCTATGTACTCCGGATAACTCTGAACCAATATTCCAACGGATGATTTCGTCTTCAACCATTGATTCACAAACCATTATTCTTTTTATACAATGGGGGAGCAAGTAGGTGTAGCTCCTCCCCCACCTGGGGTCACGCCTGATTTCGATTACTCCCATCCGTGGAAATACAAGACAGATTTGGTCATTGTGGGCGTCGGATTGACGCTTAGCACTTTATTCTTGGCTATGCGAGTCTTTACTCGGGCCTGTCTACTGTCGAAGCTTGGATGGGATGATGGTTTGTTGATATTTGTCTGCGTTGTGCTACTGGATGTATTGCTAATTCTCTTCTTTCTTAATAGTATCAATAGTAATAGCTTGGGTAGGCGACCTGCACAACAAATGTCTTTTCAGTGACTTACATTCATGACTATTTGCAGATATTCTCCGTGGCAACTCAAGCCGTATGCATACGTACGTGATACTCTCTTTTATACAAACCGGCAACTTCAGTTTTAACAACAAATCGCAGACGGCTATCGTTTTGGTGGAATTGGGATTCACTTATGGAACGTGACTCCAGACATGTTTACCGTCTTCCAAAAGGTACGTACTTGAGAGAACTAGTCAAGTTATAACACTAAACACAGACTAACAGCGTTCTCGCTAGGTTCTGCTTGCCGCCGCAGTTATCTATGTCCCAGCTCTGGCATTCGCCAAAGTAGGCCTTATAATTCTTTACCACCGAATCGTGAACAAACAAACGCTCTATGTGTGGACTCTTCATACAATTTCGGCCGTTGTCTGCGGATATAGCATTGCAATTGTTTTCGCCTTAATATTTGCGTGCAATCCGATTGAAAGAAGCTGGAATGCTTCCATTACAACTGGCTATTGTGTCAATCGTAACGGCCTATACATTGCGACGGCAGTCACAAATATCGTTACCGATATAGCACTCATTTTGTTTCCTGTTCCTCTTGTTCTGGGTCTGCAGATGCCGCCTATCCAGAAAATTGGACTACTTGGAATGTTTGTGGTTGGTTGCGCGTGAGTATTGTACCATTGAATTGCTACCTAATGGGTAGTAGTTGTTTCAAAAACCATAGAGCTTGAATATCAAGCTGACTCGGACTCGTATAGGACACTGATCACAAGTATTCTACGACTCACAACCCTGATTACATATCTAAAAGCATCCGACGTGACATACCAGTTAGCTCCATCGCAGCTCTGGATGTGAGTAATCCTCAGCCTACTATCAGTACTCCTCGATGATTCACATGCTAACATTCGCATCTACAGCTACGTCGAAGCCAACCTAATTATCATTTGTCCATGTCTTCCCTTCCTCCGACAATTTCTACGCCATTACTCCCCATCCTGGGTCGGTGAAAGCAGTCGAAAATATTTCCGTGAATACAGCTCCGGCACTATGTCGCGCAGTCGGCGCAAGCAGGGTCTCAGCCGTTTACATGATGACATTGCCTTGGCGGAAAATGCTGATAGCACGACTAGTCAATCTCATATTGTTAAGGAGGTGCAGTGGCATGTGACTGAAGAACGAATGGATGGGGGATCGGGAACATCACACAGTGACCAGCCTTTTCGTCAGGCATAAAACTAGTTGGTCTCAGGGGAGGAATCCCGAGGATCATTCAATCCATGCCGATCAGCCATTATAAAAATGCCAGCATTATGTACATAGTATGTAGGCCACGCATAAAGAGTGTCAAACAATTAATTATTACCATCAGTGTAATGAAATGTTCCGTCAACTTGGATCTCATTACTAGTAAGCTGAATATGCTATCCTGATTAGGCAAGTCTCCGCGTGCCTTGCATGAACTAGACATCCCGATATCAATAGCTCATCTCAGCTATTCCCATCAGCCTCATCCTCCGTACGGGGTTCTTTATCCTTTACAAAGAGCAAATACACCGGAGAAAAAACAAGAGCCTGGCCATACCATCCATCGCATTAGGAAATCTGACTCTGGAACAACGAACCCGCCGATCGACCCACCAGCATCTACAGATGCGGACCGGGCGTAGATGGAGTATGGACCGCGCGGAAGCCCGAAATCCAAGCGGAATATCCACCTGTTTGTATGTAATTAGAGGGGGCGTGGTAAAATTCAGGAAAACTTGAAGGAATATTCTCAAATTCCAGTCTCAACGTGGTATCCACTTCTTACCCATATTTACGGACGTCAAGTCTGCCAGGAAAGGAGACTAACCGAGCCTTGTGACGGTGGGGCATCGGCAGAAGTTACATAGAGAGAATGCTCATACAAGTACGAGTTTGGATTCCGGAATGGATCCGGAGTATATGTGAGGGCCTATGGGTGGAGGTTTGAGGTAAATCTCTTAGGGGTGGAGGAGTATTTATTCTAGTATTTCACATGCTCCGATTATACCTTGTCAACACCATCACATCCATGGACTAAAGCACTCTAAAATGTTTTCAAAAAGCAATTCATCTCGGAAATTGACCAGAGCTTAGAAGAACTAATCTTACAATGATCCTGCATGTCTCCAAACGCAGAGATTCCTCTAGCAATGGCTATCATGGGTGTCCCTTTTCGAGGTTCAAGTTTGAAAACCGTATAACCCCGGACAACGGTTCTCGTAAGTTGAATTAGTGATGATGGCTATGTCAGCTTGACTACTCCTTACGCGATATTAATCACTGATTAAACTAATATTCAAACATCAATTTCTGAAAATGCAACTCTGAAAATACAGCGGTCCACAATCCTCGGAATCAAAGGAGAAACTACGAATATCTAAGAGTTTTCTTCAATTCACACCAGGAATTCACAGCTTGACACACCCTGTTTAAAGGGAATTAGCACCCTATACTAGTCATGAACCTGAACTATTATCCTCGAATCACCGGTTCAAAAAAAATACTAAATCACGCATACTTCAAGCCTTAAATTCCCTTGAATATTGACCTATTAGCTTCCCAGCACCTACTCAGTACTCGCGGATTATGATTTGGAGAAGTCCTGGAATCAGGTCATAAAGTTGAACCTCGGACCCCATATTTCACAAAATTAAAGTATGAAGAGCCTGGAATCCTATTGCTTGGTCTGGCCAGAATCAAGCCACGAATTTGGTCAGCAAGTTAACAACCAATCGAGCCAGGGTGGATCGAAGGTTTCGTTTAGCATGGTTGCTATTGGTATAATACGAGCGGAAGTGATCAAGTAGAGTTTTGATGACCCCGCTGTCTTCGAGCTACTAGCTCTTTTATACATGCGTTCTACGCCTTCTCACCTACCAGTTGACTGCTTGACTTCATCTACTTGCCAGCGAAGATTCTTGATATGCCAACCTAAGAATGGCCTTTCGCGGTGTCCGATTCGCACGTCTACAGTCCGGATATTATTGAGGTACTGGATACAATACAATACGAATTGAGATTGAGCAACAATCATGATCTGCAGGTGAAGCTGATTCCGTTATTCTCCAATTGGGTATTGTAACTGAAGTGTCGAATCTTAGATCAACCGAGACAGATATAGTCATCGGCTGGTCGTTACCATCGGTGTCTGACGGGAAAAGGGGAGAGATAGGATGTGTATGTACTGCGGAGAGCGAAGCGATGGAATGAAAAGGGGTAAAGGAGAGATCAAAGGCCGTGGAATGAAAGAGGTGAGTGGAAAAGATGAGAATAAAGAAAGGCCATTGCAATGCTCCATCCGTCGCTAAAAAAAAAGAAGATTGAAAAAAAAAAGAAAAACCTTGAACAGAAAATGTAAACGGAGCTTGAAATGTGTGGAGGCCTGCCTTATCCAGATCCGGTCCGGATTGGATCGAATCAAGCCAACGAAGAAAAGCTATCACTGAGCTTGGCCGAGTTGAGCAAGGTCTATTTCTTCGACTCCTCCTTCGAAGCTTCTTCCTTCTTTTCCTGCTTTTTCTCCACGTCCTTCTTTTCTTCCTTCTTCTCTTCGTCCTTCTTCTCCTCCTTCTTTTCTTCCTTGGCCTCGGGCTCGTCCTTAATCTCCTCTCCGTAGAATCGGCGGAGGAACTTCTCAACCTTGGCGTACTCAACCTTGACCTCCTTCAGGGTGTTATCGATATTCTTCAGTGAAACGCTCTCGTCTGGTTCATCGACGGTACCGGCCTCGTCTTTGCCGGCGCCAAAGTGTTGGATCTTCTCGCATCCGTCCTTAACGTTCGTGAGACCCAGTGTAGCGGACGATCCCTTTAGGAAATGACCGAGCTGTGACAGCTCCTCTAGCTTCTTATCCGCACTGCAAGATGTGAGCAAAATTCATACCATTTGACCGACCTGCACGGGGATCCTGCAAAAAGCTATTGGAGAACTTACATCGCCTTCTCTATCTTATCGAAAGTGGTTTGTGCCTGATCAAAGAACCCATAGACGATGCCTTTGCTAAAATCGCGGTCGTCATCATCGTCCATCTCTAGGATCTGCTCGAAAGTGCTCTCATCAATGAGTTCCTTGACATCGGAGAGTTTAGGTGGGGCCGCCTTCTGCCATGTGTTAGTGATATTTATCTGGGTCGACAGAGATGAGGGGGGTGGAGTGGACGCACGGGCTCTTCCACCTTCTTGGGGTCTGTCGGGGCCATCTCGTCGTGTACTGAGGATGTTGAAGAGGACTAAGGGACGTTGGGATGATTGGACGTTGTCTGTGCGGATCGTATCGTCACAGGTAGCAGGGATGAGGTCGACTCGATTTGGAGGAGATTTGTCGAGATCTGCAAGATGAGGTTAGCGTGGGGGTTTTTTTTCGAGTCCAGAGTTGTGTAGAACAGAGCAATATCAATAAATGGCAGTAGTCAGTGGGTGGCAAACAAAGTCAGGGTTATTTGTTGGTCATCAGATGTTCATAAGTGGGCAGGTGAGAGGTACTATTGACGCAATGAACCAGTATTCGTCAGACCCCGTTCAAGTCTCGAATGACTTGGATTCAACGTGAGGCGCAGGAGAGTTACAAGGGCGATGAAAACTATAACATCGACTTGTGGGGAGAGTGAAAGAGAAGGGACAGTGAAAGGGGGGGACCAGTGACTGTGGCTGGGCGATCAATCCAGATCTGAAATCTCGACAGGTATAAAAAGTGCTAGCGCGGGGAAGGGGACAGTGGCTGCAGTGAGCATACGTAGCAAGCAAAAATGAATAAGCAAGTAGCTTACTCTGTGTGACCACCGACAATAAACAGAAGAAAGAAGAAAAGGGGGAAAAAAAAAGAGAAAAGAGAAGGGAAGTGAAAAAGATCAGAAGAATGGGCTGGGGTGTTCGCATATAGAAACAGTGGCAGCGCACTGTGAAGTGGGGGGAAGAAGAAGGGAAGCCAAGGAGTGCGCCAACCACAGATGAACAAGACCAGCACGAGACAGAACAGAGTGACCCGAAGTACAGTACAAAATAAATCACACGAAAGGAGACAATGTACTGAGTGGATCAATCGGGAGTATCGCGTGTTGAAGGGAGAAAATTGAAGGAGGGGGAGGGGCAGAATTTGAAGTGGCTCTCTCTCTTTCTCTGCTTTCCCACTGGAAAAAAGGTGGCGGAGATTGAATTGTGCAGATTGAAGCAGATTTGCAGGGAATTAAAAGGGGATGGAATTGTGGATATTACCTTTTTTTTTCAGTTATGTAAAGAAAAAGATATAGAGAAAAAAGGAAGTCGAATTATAGAGATGGCCGAGCAGCCAAGGTTGGATGCGGGAGTGGAGGAAAGAAAAATGAAAAAGAAAGAAGCGAGAAAGTGAAGAAGAAGAAGAGGAGGAGGAGGAGAGGAGGAGGAAAGGGGCGGAGAAGAGAAGGAAAAAAGTGTGGGTAAGCCAGTTTCTCTTGGGACCAAAAACTACTCGGAGAGGTCGAGCAATGCAAACTAGTTGATGATATTCTATTGCACTGAATATACGATATCTATAAAATGCTTCTTTTCTATTTTTAATTCATTTGATTTTGAATTTGAACATTGTATCTGTATTCCGCGTGATGAGGCTTGGTGATGCTTCAACTACACCACACACATTTGATCCGCATTCCCTTGAATATGCCGAGCGATGGCACTCCATTAAATATGATGTGATCTTAAAAAATTGATACATCCTACTGTAGATAATTTGGATCTTGTTCATCATAATTTTGTCTTATTTTTTTTAAATGCTTTCTGCAAGTCATCCACATCCCATATCATCTCCCATCATCAGTATTGAGATTCGATAGAAATGAGACTTGTACTCAGGAATTGATCCCATGACACCTACAAGAATGTACTGTATGTCAAAAGCAAAGACTACGAAAAAGAAAAGAAAGGGCTGAAAATTCCCTTGCCCCGGTTGTGTCTTCGCTCCACTTCCGAATAATGTGAGGTCATCGTTCAGGGCCTATCTCCAACCCATCCCCATTTCGGTAGGAGACTGTAAGTGTACCGAAATGGCAGTGGAGAAAGAGGGGCTACCAGAGAGACATCAATCTATTCTAGGAAGCAAAAAAGAGAGATGGAAAGAAGGAAAGAGGGAAAAAAAAGGTCGGAAGGGTAGGAGGGGACAAGAAAGAATTGGGCGAGAGAAAAGTCCGTTATAGCGGGGCAGCCGCAAACACGACATCATACTTCATGCTTCATACATCATCGGGCGCCGATCCTTCAATCAACCGAAGGAAGCGGAGATCGAAAATGACACAAGAGAAAGTCCAAGGGAGACGGAAATAGTCTGTTGAGGCGACAGAGTCACATTGAAAGAGAACAAGAGAAAGCGAAGTCAACGTGGTGAGTGGAGTGGACAAAGGGGGTGCACAAACGGTGATTCCCAGTCAGCAACAAACCGAATAGCAAATCCCGTTGAGTTCCTCCTGGAAAAGCCAAAGCGTACCGATCCTTGAACCTTGGACCGCAAGCGGACACGGTCTGGGCCCTCCGGGGCCCTTGACCAGGTCAGGATGTTGCTGATGAGCCGGTGGAATGGACGAGCTAGTTGGCTAGCTGATTAGTTGGATATTTCATAGATAGTTGCTTTGTTGGTTCTGGGAGCAGCTTTGGCCGCAGAGCATGGTAGAAGAGGAGGGGGGGGGAGGTTGGGCTAAGACACGATGCTGTCACCGATGACGAGGGTCGGGCATGGTCCAAATGTGGTTCAGAATGCCATGCTTGATGAGCATCTCGATGTAAGTCTGGATGTCAAGCAGAGCACTACTGACAGAAATGTAAGTAAAGAAATCACTCTGGAGAAATGAACACTCAACCACTACCACCAAACGAAAGCAGAGAGTAGAGTCAAGAGCAGACCCGACAGTTTTATACAAAATGACGAAGCCTTTTGATTTTGGCAAATTCAGTTTTTGTGGTTACATATCCCGGGCCGCTTCCACCAATCAGAGTGAAGATACTGCGCCATGACATCATTGCGGCACTCAGCCTCTGATGTCATGGCTTCCACTTAGCACTTAGCATAACATACATACTGTACTATGTAGTACTGTGGTAAGTACTACAGTATAATTTAGTAGTAATTATATAGCATTCAGTATATACATCTCGATAAACAGGCTGTGGTAATAGACACAGAAGAGATCATTTGGTCCTATTGACTTCAGTCGGTAGTCCATTACCAAGAGTGGTATCATCAACATAAGTGAGCGGCTCAGTTGCTGGGGACCCCAGGACATGTAACATCTGCTGCTCAGTTGGATAGCATAGGAGAGAGCAAGTAGATTCCATATTGTGGCCGCTGACATTTAAACAATATAAATACATGTACATATAAAGGAGATTTACCAATGACCAATGGCAGGCAAAATGGCCATACCTCCATGGCAAATGCTGACGCTGTGACCTGATAGGAATAGCTTGCTATAATGGAGGAACACTAGATAAACAACAAGACGAGATAAAGATTGACTAACCAGTGACATTCGCAGTCACGCAGTGGAAAAGCACCCTATCTTAGCTTATGGTATACCTTAAAGCCATCATTCGAAAGGTATCTCCAAGGGTCAAATATCATCGGGGTCTGCTGTTCTATTAATTAAGAGTGTACATACCTAGTACTTTGATACCGAGACAAGATATGCTAAAGATAAAATGGTGGCACTCAATCCAGTCTGTCCGAGGTACATAGTATAGTATGCCCTAGTATCCATATAGTTCACTAAAGTTGAGACATGCATGCTAGTTCAGACCACTAGTATCATAGAGTACGTAGTTAGTTGCAAGTGCTAGTTACTAGTATCACCACAAACACAGAAGCCATCACTTATCTCCATGAGTAAGACTTTTATTCTGCATGATGTCAGACTGCATCGTGCAACATCCCACTCGCCGGCAGCTGGGATGATATTGCAAATCCGCTGGTCGCTGGTCACACACGTACAGCGCCGATAATTTCGGCAGATATCAAGGAACCGATCACAACCCTGTTGCTGTCGAAGATAACGTGACTGCGAATAGGCCAATTTCATGTACCTCTGTCAATCACTCTCAATCGAAATTTGGCTAGATACGGTCGGACAAGGAGTGGAACTCATTCAGCCAGTCTAGGTCTAGCGGCAGGCTGAAGTAGTCCACGCGGAAGCCATCCGTTTGGTCGCTAGTTAGACAATTTAGCGATGCACTTCTTCTGCTAGCGTGACTAACTAGACCGTGAGAGAACAAACGAATGTAAATGGCCTGACAAAATGAGGCTAAACTGTCACCGTGATTCGAGTGATGCAGCTGCCAAGGCTCAGCGGGGGTAAACGAACTCGAAATACGGTAGAACATGCTCGACTAGCAAACAAAGGGAACGAGAAGAAGCAAGCGAGGCGCTAGAGAACCAAAACCCAAAATCAAAGAGATAGTCGACTTCTAGGCTGACCTGACCGAGTCTGACCCCAGACACGTTGGGCTTCTCCCCACTTCATAGACTTTCAAAACAACAAACCGCCCTGAAAACCTTCCATCGCCCTTCTAGAATGCTTATGTCATCATCCGAGGTCCATTTTGTTGAGCTTCACATTTCCTCCTTTCCCAACCCAACGCCAGCGCCAGCGTCAACGTCTAAGAGGACCTCCTCTCATTCCAGCTCAGGAAATCTCTCCTCATAAATTAGAACTGCATTGAAGGACCGATCACAATGGCCACCAAACAACAACAACCTCGCTCTTCTTCCCCTTCCGGCCTAACAAGAGGCTATCTCTTCCTCTACAATACGACCAACCTCCTCACCTGGGCAACATGCGTTATCTACACAGCAAGCTTGATCCCCGCCGCTATCCGCAATGACAAATTCAACACCATCTTCCAGCAAACCGCGAATCCCCTCTTAATTGGGACGCAATCGCTTGCAATCCTAGAGGTCGTACACAGTATTCTCGGCCTTGTGCGCGCACCTTTCCTCACGACCGCTATGCAGGTTGCTTCGCGACTACTGCTAGTCTGGGGAATCATGGCAGTGTTTGGCGGGGACATTGTTGGCGCGGAGGAGACTCAAATTGGTGATTATGCTTATCTGGGATGTGTTGGTGCGTGGGGTATCACGGAAATCATTCGCTACGGATTCTTCGCTATCACGCTTTCTGGAAACCAGGTACCGGCCTGGTGGACCTGGTTAAGGTATAATACCTTCTATGTTTTGTACCCCGTTGGTATCTCCAGTGAGTGTGCGCTGGTCTATCTTGCGCTTGGTCCTGCGGGTGAGATTGAGCCTTTGCTTAAGTGGTTCTTGATTGCTGTGTTGGCTATTTATGTGCCTGGTAAGCTTTTCCTCCTCTATTTGGACCATCATCTAGATTTGCGAATGTCTAACTGACTGCTTAGGCTCTTATGTGCTGTACACCCACATGATTGCGCAGCGCCGAAAGGTTCTTCGTGGCAAGAAGCGTGCTGACTAGATTCTGTCTGAATCTATGCGGAGTGAGTGATATGAGATGCCTCAGGGCGGATAGTATACTATATCTTTACGAGATCGGCTGTATGAGTATGCCCGTGTTTTCGGGTCAAAAATTCCGGGTCAAAAATTCCAACGATGAGGCAATTCTATGTTATACTAGTATAGATGATAATGTTTATACATAAGATCTTGCTGAAAAGATCAAGGGTATCATGATAATCTGTATCTACAACTATGTACCAGTTGAAAGCCCATATCAACCTCACAACTCACAACTCACAACTCACGCATTATATCTTGTACAGCCTTCGCCGCAAACTTCCGGCGTTCGCTGTCTGGTAACTCAGACCCCATGTCTGACCAGTCAGTACTAACGACCAAAGATGTGAACGCAGAATAGACATACCTCGTAGAGATTGCATGCGCATGATCAATGCCTCCATAGACTCAACCTTATTCTCCTCTTCTTCATCTTCCTCCCCATGACTCTCACCATCACCACCACCCTGCTCAATCGCCATTCGGAGACCAAGCATCTCCCTCTCCAATTCATTTACCTCCATTCCAAACCCACTGCCTCTTTCTCCATCAAACCCAAGCAGCGCCTCCTCGAGATCATCGTCAAGTCCATCATCTGCAGTCGCAGCACTCCAATCATGCGTTTCAAGAACCTCTTTGACACGAGGCATTCCCTCATATTCTGTCAAAGTTAGCCCAAATCTCGAGGATAAAACAAAGGCAAAGATCAAGACTCAATCTACCTCCAAACTTATTTTTTGCCTTCGCCTCCTCATCCCCAAGCGGATCCCACTCGACAACCTCCCACCCAAACAATCCAAGATCAAATAGTCGATCCTCCCACCATCCCACTGACAATGGTACATCTACATCGTCACCAAGTTCCTCTCCCTCTTCCCCAGAAGAGCGCGATGCAGCCACAGTTGCACTCGCAGACCCGGACCCCGAACCCGATCCAGACTTAACTAGCAAAAAGACACCAGGAACATCCATCCCACCCCGCTCTTCATCAATACACCCCTTCACAGCCCCGATATCGCGCATCAGGGCACTCAAAGCAAGGACATCTTCAGACTGCGCGATATCAGTCTCACCCTCCCGAGCCGAATGCGTTGCCGGCGCCTTCACAGCAACGACTAGTGCACCAACAGCTTCACGAACGATATCAGCCTCTTCACTAAGAAAGTCTGCCTTCCATGTCGCCGAGCCAGAGTCCGAATTACCCGATGGATCGAGAGGTACTTCGTCAACCCAAATTGGAACCTCGGCCTTATAGTATTTTGTGCTGAGCTGGAGTGGGCTGTGAGTGGTGTATCCTGCGAATGAGGGTGTCACGGAATCGGGTTGTGGTTGTGATTGCGATTGCGATTGCGATTGTGTTCCGGAATCCTTCTCTTGCGACGATGATGTATCTGGATCTGGTTGTGTTTGTGGAATATCTGTTACCGGTACCCCGCTTAGGGTGTGGAGGAGAGGAGGGATGATTGAGGGTGATTGTGATGGTGGGGTGAGGATGAGTAGTCGGCGGGGATTGGGGATGTTCTTTGGTGGCGGTTTAGAAGGGGATGTAGAAGTTGGCGACGGCATGATGGAGGCGTTGTAGAGATGGCGCGGTGGTTTTCAATTGCGTTTTATTCGGTGTTGGTGAGAGGGTGTCTGGTCTTTTGGTCGAGGAGGTTGAATTTTGAAAGTTGAAAGGTCGAAGATGTCCCCGCATTAAGAAAACGTTGGGCGGAGATTGCTGAGGGGCAACAATTTGAGGTCCAAGAAGTTATAGATGGAGTGTTCCAGTGAATATGAAATGAAACAAGTATTCTGCTGTTCTAATGACTCTACATATTGAAAGCTGGATGCTATTTTGGCCTGCTCTCTCTCTCTATTCCAGTAGCGTTCTGCCTTTTCCAAACCAAGCTCTCATAGACCCGGCCACTAGACTGCTGTCATCCCACTGCGACGGTGATCTCAAGTTATAAAAAGACTGAGATTCACTACCTGTGAGTGATATTCCAAGATGATTACAGTACCATTTGAACAATGGTCAATGGGTGTTCATTTGTGAGCGGAAATACAAGCCAGACGAATGACACCCTCGCCCAGCAAGGAAAAGCCTGAGAATTTTCCCCTAAACCAAATAACAAAAAAAATAAGACAAACGCCAATCACGGTTATTCCTGCCAGGCCTCGGTGCTTCGTCCTCATCCACATATCATTTTAACCTCTTCGCTGACCACGCGCGCGCTGCACAGTAGCCTTACCACGAGCCAAACCAACACCACGCCCACGCTGGCCTCGTGAGCGGAACATAGGTGCGTTTCTAGAAGAAAGTAAAAGAAGAGTTAGTGCGTGCTTTCTTAGAGCATTGATGGAAATATGAAACTGGCTGGTCAGCCGCGCTAGTTAACCTACCTCAGCATATCCGGCACGATGAAGAATCGCACATGGCTTCCTCGAATATAAACCTGATCAAGATGGGAGACGCGGCCATCGCGGGCGGTAACGGTAATGTCCTTCAGTTGGATGTTCATGTTATCCTCGGCTGCGAATGGAAAGATTAGTGAATGTTCAAGCAGTGCACCAGAGCTGGTCGAAATCCGAGATCATTGCCGAGCTGTATCCTCAGATATACTAGGCCATAGAACGCAGTGGACGCTAGGCACTATGAAATAGGCGATTTCACACACCTTCCAACAGTTTCCCCCGGTAGACAACTCCCGATGTGATCTCGAGCGTAACGACGTGACCCTAGTGTGAAGTTAGCGGTCTGTAATCGCAAGTGCACCACAGCGTCGATGCAGCGACGAAGAAGCAGATCTCTTCGCTTATGCTTTCTCTGCATCCTCTCACAATCGAGCATATCTAGAAAAAAGGATGGCCACGGACCTGCGCTTCGTTGAGGAGCTTGATCGGGATGCCGATCGTGCTAGTGAGCTTTCCCATAGTGGCGGAGTGAGGCGAGGGAAAGGAAGATTGATAAAAATTATAACGAGTGTAGATTTAGGTGCGTGTGAATATCCCGGGAAATGGCCTCGAAGAGTGAATTGGCGTTGTCGAGGGGAGGGGAAGAAAGCGTGAAAGCAGCGGGAAGTTGAGAGAGAAGAAAGCGGAGGGCGCGAAGTGAGTTTTGCGGCGCAACTCCCTCCTTTCCGCTTTGGGCCAACTCTTCTCCGCGACAAGCAAAACCTCATCTTGATGGAACATTCACAATAGCAGACTGGAAGACTTCTTTTACATTATAATCCTTCTACGAGGTATTAAGATAATTAATCATGGCCGGATCACCCAATTCCAACCTTCGCGCCTTCAATCATGCCGTTCAAACCCTCGTCAAAAACCCAGCCCAATTCCTCCCACACTTGACAATCCCAACCTTCACGCATCTTCCCGAGGAACTGGGGCCCCATCTAGTTACTTCGAGTAAGGATACGTCTAAGCCATCCTACGAAAAGACTAAAATCCCTACAATTCGAGCCCTAGTCCTCGACAAAGACAACACACTCTGTCCACCAAAAACAACAACCTTCCCTCCACAAATCCTCTCAAAACTAGCCTCTCTCCGTCAATCACCGACTTCTCCATTCCGTCAGGAAAACAGTATCCTGATCGTCTCCAACCGTGCAGGCAGCCACCCCAAATACGACCATGAAATCTCATCTCTAGAGTCGCAACTCGCGCACCTCTCTATCCCAGTCTTCCGACTCCCCGCCGGCATCGAGAAGAAACCCTTCTGCGGAGATCAAGTTGTGGAATGGTTTCGCGAGCGTGAGGTTATTAACTCGCCGGATGAGATTGCTGTTGTTGGGGATCGTTTGGGGACGGATGTGATTATGGCGGGTTTGATGGGGTCTTGGAGTGTTTGGTGTAAAGAGGGTGTTTTTGAACCCGGGGAGATGGGGAAGCCTGAGCGGAATATTTTGGAGAAGATGGAGGTTTGGATTGAGAAGTATTTGAGTGGGAAGGGGTATAAGGCGCCGACACCGAAAGGGTGGTAGGTACATTTATTGAGGGAGTTAGGCCTTCGGGTCCTTTGTAAGATATGGATGCATTTGATATACCCCAGAACCGCACATTTATATACACCTTTGTCTATGATGGCCTCAGCTTGGTCTTCGCGGCAGCTTGTAACACAATTCTTTTCGTTTACTATCAATTACTACTCGTAATTAGTGTAATACTAGTATCCTACTATGAGAGAATGATAGGAAGGAAGTTCGGAAAAGCTTGAAAATCTTAATCACGGGCTGATCATGCTTAAAAATCTCTTGGTACTATGCCTGATAAACAAAAAAGTAGATTCGGACATTGAATCAGTCTCCCACGTATTGCCATACCAGCGCCATCTTTCAGCTTCTAGAAACCTGACAGAGAATATCTCAACTCTGACCAGATAACCTAGAAGCAACGCTGGCATCGTCAAGTCTCCGAAAAGACCGATTAGACTGTTCGTGCGAAGAAAGGACTCCAAACCTAAGGGAGAATGATCATCAAAACAAAGGGTGACAATATGCAGAAACCAACCAGAGACAATTTTGATTGAGTCAAACTGCCACCCTTAACTAAGTCAAGAAAAGCTCAGACTGGAAATGAAAAAGAAAAAGAAAAAGAAAATTCAGATATGAGGGGAGTCGCCGTCCAAGCCGGTCGGTCTGTTTGGCATAACCGCGTAAAGAAGTCCCTGGCCAGCAAACCAATAAAAAAAGGGAAGAAAAAGAAATTGGTTCGCAGGCCAGGATAAGAAATAAAAAAAATGTCAAAAAGACAATCCAATAATTCAACCGGAACATCCAGGAATTAGTGAAGGAGAAAAGAAGATGTGCATCAATCCAAAAAGAAAAAAAAAGCAAAAAAAAGAAGCAAAAGCTCGCTCTAGGACCGGCCCTAGAATGGAAAGGGTATTAATACACAACGCACAACAGAAAGGGATATATGTCACGCAATGAACAGAAACATCAGAACAAATCCAGTCGGAAATGCTTTCCCGGCCATCGCCAGCGAGCCGCGTCATCAGAATCAAGCCAGTCGATAATGTTTGCGCCGACCAGACCCAAATGACAAGGAAGACCTCCGAGATGAAAACCAGAACCCATCAAAATAAGCGCCCCAAGCACTCCAAAGGCCGTGAAACATGAAATGATAATCAAGGGAATAAACAGACACAATTGTTGATCGTGCCAAAGGTTTCGGTAGCTTGGTAGCCCCTTCAAGACCCAGTAGGCAGCCCACTTGAGTTGATCTCGTCAAGGTTGATCATACCGTGGTGGGAGTAATCGCCTAATGCCGGAGAGGCCTGACCAGGTAGGCCGTGCATAGGGAGCTCAAAGCTAGGAGCATCATGAGAGACGGTGTAATTCACGTTATGCTTGGAGTACATATCATTCATCGAAAGTCCATCCTCGACGAAGCCCGATTGTTGATCGTGCGTAAAGCCGTACAGGTCAGATGGCGCGTGAGACATGTTCGACAGAGGGGGAGAGTGGTTGGCAATCATAGGATCGGCTGGACTAACCCCAGAGTAGGGCGATGGCGCGTGCGATCCTACAGTAGATGAGTCGGAGGGTCCTCCTGCGGACACATAGGAAACATTGAACTGAGGAGCCATGCTCGCAACTGGCGTTGAGTCTCCTTGAGCAGCACTGCTGAACATTGATGGACTGGCAAATTCGGATGGTGAGCCAGTTGTCGTCGCAGACATCGGGTTCGGGCGGAAGTCCATCCCATAAGATTCAGTGTCGACACGAAGGTCGGTCGGGAGAGCATGAGCCGACTGTGGAACCGGAGCATAGATACCAGAGTCGGTATGGTTGAACGGAGCAGGCGTTTGCGGCATGTGGAATGAGGGCATAGGTGCTTGCAAGGCAGAGATATCAACTGCTGCTGGGACTGATCGGCTCCGTTGGCGCTTATGACCACGAGCAGCGGGCATATTGAATCCCAAATGATTGCTGTCCTGGTACAGCCCGATATAGGGGGCTGGAGCATAGTGATTGGGCTGAGATGCAGGGCGTTGAATAAAGGGAGGCGACATCGCGGCAGGGGCAGCGGGTGTAGTAGGGACGGCGGGAACAGCGAAGTTGTTATTGTTGTTACCGTTGTATGCCAAGCGATTCTGGAAGGACTCCAATGATACGAGCTTTGCAAGCTGAACACTCAAAACCTTGGGATGTCCCCCGAGGTGGTGAACCATAATCTGGCTCGCTTGCTGCTCCTCGGTGAAATCTCCGCATTGATAAAAGCCTCCCGAGTTAGATGAATCCATGTAGAACATTGGTGGGCGGTTCAATTCCACCACCAATCCACCAGGTCGAGGCGGTGCACCATTTGGTCCTGGGGTAGGGTCGCCTGTTTCCAATGTGATGTTCTTGATGTGGGTGAACGGGTACTCGATCTTATAACCGGCGGCATCGTTGTTGATGTAATATGTCATGCAGGCCTTGTCAGGCGAATAGAAGATGACTAGGTCCATGGCATTCTGACCGATACGCCGCCAACTACCGATGGTCAAGGAGCGACAGGTGAAGTGCGAAATAACTATTCGCGGTTAGCAAGCCGGTGGGATTGGGATGAAAAAGATCGGCTTTCGGAAAACCGTAGATACATACCAACTTTCCCTGAAGGGCTTGTCTCATTCGCATACATGCTTGGGGCTCCATATCCAGCGGACCGGCCAAAGGGGTCTCGTGTTCCGGGTTTGGTGGGATCGAACTGCATCGCAAGGTAGTGGCGCATAGATTCGGGGATCGAATCGCAACCTTCGCCAGTTTCAATACTCTTCTTTGCAAGCATCTTGATTTTTGCGCGACTACCATGGTCAGCATTTAGCATTCGCCGGGCTTCGGTGAATATTCGTGACTTACCGATTTTGAAACCAAATTTGTACTGATCGCTCGGTCATGTTGATGTCGCTTGCGATTCGTTCGCGTGTAGCAGCAGTCGGTGTAGGGTTCTTGTTGAATTCAACCTCGAGGGTGACAAGCTGATCTTGCGTGGCTCGTTGACGTTTATTGTTCTTTTGTTGTTGAGTCAGGGTACTCTTGCGAGGCGGGCGGCGAGAATTGGCAGTTGTGGCACTTGATGTCGATGGCGAGGGAGTAGAGTTGGTAGGCGATGACGAGGAGGCCGCGGTATGCGCGCCTGTCAGGTCAGGCGTTTCCGTAAATGATGACATATTGTCAAAGTTGCGACACGGCTATCAAAGCAAGTAATATTTGATGAATACCGATCAAGATGTCGCAAAAGGTGAATTGAAGTGCGTTCTTCTCGAATATCTTCTTTTTTTTTGTATATTTTTGTATTTTCGCGGATGCCGTCTGTGGTTCAAAAAGGTAAAAGAGATTCGAAACGTGACGATCCGGCCGACAGGTGGAGATGAGGGTGTGGTGGAAGATGTGATAGACCTCCAAAATCCTATTCTCTCGAAGCAGCGTCAAGCGCGAGAGTATGTTTCCAAAAACGAATGAAATGGAATCTGGGAGCGAGTCGAATTGAGGTATATTCGATTTACTGGGCAGAAACCGTTGGGGGGTGGTTGGGTAGTAAGGGCGCGTCGCAGAAGCGTCCCGTGCAAAAAGATGGTGGTGGAATAAATAAAAAGGCTGGCCTATGCAGCACAATAAAAAAAGAGGCGATTGATTGAGTCAGTATAAGACCAGAAGGGGTCTTAAACAATGAATCGCAATGCCTAGTTGAATCGATCAACGGGGTGAAACGTGGAGTTCTCGAGTCTTTCTCTCTTGGGGAAGGTAAGAGAGGGTTTGAAGAAGTCGAGAAACACCTGTTCGAGGAAATGAAAAAGAGGGTGTGGGATAGAAAGAGCGGTACGGTCGTCGTGAAAGAGTGAAACGAGCGACCTAGTCGGCAAAAAAAGAAAAGAAAGATGGAGGGGAAAAAGGGAATGAAGATGAAATGCACACACGGAAAAGAAGAGAGTGTGAGAGAGCGAGGGAGAGGGGGACGAGAAGATCAGGAGATGCTGCTGAGTCAGGATTTTGACTGGGTATACCATAGAACTTGGCATTGGCAGCTCGTGGGTCTGTCCGGCTCGAACTATTCTTCTTTCCATGGCTTTTGCTTTTTCTTTGCATTGCTTCTATTCTGGGCATTCACTTCTGCGAGTCATTGATTCTACAGTATGTACATTGTAGAATCTACCCCTTTCCTGTCTGTCTACTACCGTAATACTGTTTATCTCTCTCCCCGTTTGGCCCCATGCGTCTGGATGCGTCGTAACGAGGGGGCTGAACAACAGAAGAATATTGGCAAGTCACTGCCTGACGTTTGGCTCCTTGCACCAGAGACCTTTGTCCCACTTGTTGTGCGACGGATCGTCCAGTGTCAGACCGGGGACTGTTCGTCGTGCAATGGGCACGGTGGCGTCCCGAACTATTGTACTGACCCAAATGTGTACTCCAGATGTCCACCCAGATAGTCAACTCATAGTAAAATTTTTAATATATTAATTTTTGTTTTGGACCGTCCAGAACTCCAGAACCCGCTAGATCGTCACCAAATGCCGCCGAACGGCTTCCAAACACGTGAGATCCGCGGGGATCTGAAACGCCCGGCAGGCCCGTGATACTGGAATGTTGGAGGTGGAGGGGACCGCCTTGGTTGATACCAAGATCTTGGATATTGGATGCTGGATGCAATTGACCGAACAAGGCCCTCCGTACATTTCTGCCTCTCGTTTCTACCCCTCCTCCTCCTTCTCTCCCTCGTTTCGCATCTGTGTGTACACACTGCAGCCTCCCCTCAAGTAACCCCTGATTCGAGAACTTGTTCAGCCACGGCTCCGCTGGGCGCCACCGCCGGGTTTCCCACGGTTGCCAGGGGCTGCTCCGGGGAGTTGAAGCCAATCATATAAGAGTTTCTCCCTCTGATCCACCGTTGAGTCCCTCAGCATTTGTGGACGACAATTCAGGTACCCGCCTTCATACTTGATTGTGATTGGTTTAGTCTGCCCATGACAGGTCATTCCAGACTTTTTGAGGGGGGAGAAGGGTTGGACAAGGTCTGTCCCGGTCTGCAGGGCGATTGCTACTTTCACCAGGGGTTTCCTTCATACTCTTCCCCCCTCAGACTATGGGCACGATGGGCCTTTCGTTCAAGTTCCGTGCGCTATCTTGATGGGCGCTATTGGTGCAATTGTACCGAGACGGTCAGCGTGAGGGACTTGCTGCAGTGCACGTCACAGGTGAGACTCCGTGCGCGACCGCGTCTTCCGTCGCATCCGTAGAATTGGACAAGTATGTACTATGCATATGTCTGTATTTGGGAAATCAAGAGTGGCTCGGTTAGTTCTGGTCCTGGTCCAGGAACTTGGAGCAAAAA
>Ga0209673_1000779_pt1 | contig 42783 bp, 42 predicted proteins | sample AraplaCol_mMS_r2_2_FD_184274 | JGI IMG/M metagenome (GOLD analysis project Ga0209673, IMG submission 184274) | Arabidopsis root microbial communities from North Carolina, USA - plate scrape MF_Col_mMS_r2 (SPAdes) (version 3) | ecosystem: Host-associated > Plants > Roots > Endosphere | place... | reverse complement strand
TTCATCGTCTCCCCACTGCAACACCTCGAAGTGCAGACACGCAGCAAACTAGGGCTAGGACGCCAGAATATCGAACGGATCGAACGGATCGAACGGATCGAACCCTTTGCAGTACCCCCCCCCCCCTCCCTCCCTGGTGGGTTTCCCCCGTCTACGCGCATCGCCCCGGAAAAGATCAAGACAGTGCTGGAGCATGGCCAGATCGTTCGTGGCAATGGCATATACCGATGGCAGTGGCTCCGAGGCCGGCGTGGGCGCCTCCGGTCTCACCAGCCGCGGCACCGCAAGCAAACGGCTAAGGACCCTGGCAGACTACTCTAGGAATACCATGAGTAATACGACTCATCAGCCTATCTCCGCCACCCACCAACTACTCATTCTCCTTACGGGCGAAGGCCGTGAGCGAATCTGTCTCCTTGTGGCCAAAACCATTGATCCCGCAATCTCGTCTCACCGAGCTATCTGCATGTACTACCAGCTGCTGAAACTCTGGCGCAAGTGGGCGTCTCCTTATCCTGCTAGCCCTACTCCTACACCCTCATGTATATACTCTTCTCTGTCTCCCTCTCTTTCAATTTATCTTCAACTCATCTTCACCTTTATCTCTGCCTCAGTCTACCGATTGGACGGATGTCTTTCTCTACAATATATATTGGAACGACAACGGCGTCAACGTGATTGAGCTGTTGCAGGAGCAGCTAGCCCCCCGCCCTGATGCTGAACACATCATTGTCGGAGACCTGCACCTGCATCACCCCTTTCTCTACAAAAACAACAAAACGTTTCAAGTGATGGGTCCTCAGGCCATAGTGCTTTTTCCCATGGCAAACCCCACACCTGTGTCTTTTGCCAGCAATATCGGCCTAGATGGCATGATGAGGAAGGACAACGCATCAGGTTGTAAACACTCCGCCAGACAGACTCTTCCCCAGAGACGTTTTCGGCATCCAGTTGGGCATCTCGTTCGTTGAGCATTCTTTTTGTAACAGATGGCCGCCTTCTTTTCTCAATCCTACCCGAAGTGGCTCTGGGGAGGCGGTCATCTTCAACGTATTGAAAGGTAATACTTAGTCTCAGTTTCTTGGACTGCGTCAAATTGATCGAGAAGCCAGGCGTAACAGCAGCCATCGTGAGAACAATTGAGATCGGAATGCACTTGTGACAAAAAAAGGATAGCCACTTTTCTTTTAAGCATATAAGAATATGATATTTCAATTATGGAAAACAAGGTAATAATGGAATTGCTCATAATATTATGTGGAAAGTCGGCCTTTGTACGTGCTGTTTTCATCATTGGAAGATACATTACATTGAGATTTGTCTCCAATTAAAATTGTCTATGTAGTAGAAAGAATAGAAAGGATAGTTCAAATCAAAACTACATCTGTTTATCATGAGCACACAATCAGTACTAACAGAACCGGATTGATGATAACTCGAGCTATTCTCTCAGCTTAGATACAAAATCATATCTACTCGGGAATCTTGATCTTGGCCGTTGCCGCCTTCCAGAATGGACTCTCGCGCATCACCGATACTGCATCGAGACTGTCCATCTCCAAATCATATTCGGCAAGCATGGTGAGGGCATGTTCCTTCTTCTGAATGTCCTCATCCAGTCTTTTTGCCCTTTCTGTGTCCAATGAACCTTTTATCCGTTCCAGCTTGGGTTTCAAAACCACCCAGTCAGGTCCGAGGGTCGCCATGGTCATGCGAATCCATTTTAAAATATCTGCTTTCCGTTTTTTAACCCTTTCGTCATGATCCTTTTTGATAGCAGCGGCCTTGGCTTCTTTCTGATGGCCCCTGCTCTCTTCAGCGAGCTTGTTGGCTTTTGCTTTCTGCGCTGCTGCTAACACAGCCGCGGCTGCTTTCCTCTGCATGACGATCTTCTTTTTATTTGTCTCATCGCAGTAATTAATCTTGAAGACCATTTCTTGCAAAGGCACAAATTCGTTCATGACTTTTTGATGCTCATCCCATTCTTTCTTGAGCGTCGAGTAGTCTCTTTCAACCTCTCCAGCGAGACCTTTTAGTCTCTCTTGTACTTCCTGATCATGTCTTTCTTTTTCCTTTATGTATCTTTCCTTTTCGTAAGCATAATCGGCCTTCTTTTTATCGTATATTTTCTTGCGCCTCTCGACCTCCGGCGTCTTCTCCCATGATTTCATCCTCCCGTAATTTCTATAAGCAAATGCAAATACAGAGTTTGGTGCTCCAAATGTTCCTACTTCCTCAGATGTAAATCCAGGCCGTTCAGGTTCCCGAGGCTCTTTTGGAAGACTTTTGATAATTCTCTGCTTCAGCTTTTCCAACTCAGGCTTGTCCATGTTGTCGATGTCTTTGAATCGGAAGTTGGACACGTGGGGGATGGTGACGCCTTGAAGAACATAGGAGAATTGTAGCACTACCAGGCTGTAATCCATGACTGGAGTGTTCTTCGCCCCCAGAAATTCCACCATGACATTGGCTGCTTTGTCCTGTTCTCCGTACAGAAAACGGTTGGAGGCTATGTCACCCCCGATCTGAAGAGTAAACAATGAGGTGGTAATTTCGTCGTCTTGTCCTTCTTCAATTAGGTACTGGATGGGGTATTTGACACCATGTTTGAACTGATTAATTAGCTTGATTCTGATTCTATAGGGCGGACTGTCTTACCCGAGGGTAAATTACACCTTCTTCACCGGCCTTTGTGCTCTTTCCCAGCCAAATGTTTTCCTGGCCGTCACTCATTGGAATCCCAAAAGCAGTGCCGTATGGGCGATAGTTTTTATTCATCGGTTTGAGGATCACGTCTGAAATAAACTCCTTCCCGTGCGGCAGAAGGGAATGAGGATCTGTCAAAGTTGGTACCATATGTGCCTGGGCGATATTTTTTTCTTCTGGTTGGCCAAAGTGAAGTCTCTTATGACCATGTTTGGCATTATCAGGCGGCAGCTCAAGCGAAAACCCGACAAGGTTTGTTGGGTCTGTATTAATATGGAGGATGTTCTGCACTAGAGTTGGGATGTCTTCGTAGCCGGGGAATTTGCCGATTAATTCGTAAATATTGATAACGTTGGCCTGCTTCATCACTCGCCAGCTGTAGAAGGAAGTCACAGTTTGACACCATTTCGGTGGACTAGTCCAGTCAGCAAATCTATATTCTGGGATAGATATTTCGAACGTACTTATTGCAAAGAGTTGTCTCTCCTCCCTCAGCCGACCAAGACATAGAATGCGTCATTTTCTTCTCTGTTGAAGTCTTCTTATCACCAGTGTTCTCTGTATTGCTGTAGTTGACCTCTGCTTGAAACCCATGCCCTGACACCGACGCACTAGCTGCTGCCTTGAGCATCTTGGTTTTCTCACTCACGCTAGTACCAGCGACAGAGTCCGATTCATCGATAGATACCAATTTGCCGCCGAGCTGGACACTGCGCGTGAAGAATATACCATATCGCTTTTCAAAGTGGTGCAGCTCGTCGAGGCTACGTCTGTGTCGCAGGTTATAAATGTCTGCTTGACATTCGTTGCTTATTTCAAGGGTTTCCTCATTCAGAATCAGCTCTACACGAGGGAACTAGGTATCAAGAAGTCAGCAATAGACATTAGACTGTTTGATCTGCGATCTCACATCATAGACAACATGCATGTAATTTGTGTCATTGAATTTGGAACTTGCACTCTTCTCATCATTATTCCATCTCGCACCTCCCTTGGCAGCACCGCTAAATCCAAACGCCGTTCCCGCACTAGTTCAAATGTTCATATTAGTTTATTGTCAGACATAGAGTATACTAGGCTACTGACATGGCTGCATCGATAGATGTCTCCGTGAAACTACTTTGGGCCATAGTTGTCTCTAGTGAACCCTTTGTTTCAAACACCCGGACCTGAGATGCATCTTTGATGTGGAAGCGAGGGATGCGGAATAAGTGCTATATTAGTATATTAGCCTTGAACATTCAAATGTCATATTAAAAAAGGACAGTGGTACATCTGGCGGTTCAATCTTCAGTTCATTCATCTGCTTCTCTTCCTTTGCGGTAATCGTAAATGTAATGTCATAGTCTAGTAGCTTTCTCGGCTTCAGGGCGAATGCTATATCTGTTAGTATGAAAACATATTTCTATAATATCTCAGATAAATACCGGAATAATAGGCTCTCTCCACATTTGTTACATCGATTCCAGGCCATTTAATATCCTCCTGCCCCGGGACTTTGATGATCTTTTCCACCGGCCCTTTCTCCAGGAATTGACCGGAAAGTAGGTTGTTGTTGCGCATGACAATCCCCCATTCCTTTTCAGTCATGTCGGCGGGGTAACTAATCATAAGAATATATAGTTATATCAAGGGAAGGAAGAGACTAACATGATACTCCCACCCGCCTCTGCTGCCCAGCTGCTATTGTTGAAACCAGAGGTCGGAAGCGCTCCGGCTGAGGCTGTTGTGAAGTCGACTTTTGCGGCCTAGCCTGTTACAATCTATCTTTGAAGAAAGAATTATTAGATTAAACTTACATTGGAAAGGTCAACCGGCTTTTCGAAAAAGGCTTCTACCTTTGGGTCCAGTTTCTTCGCTTCTCTCTCCTTGGTGAGGATGTAGATGTTGTGTTTTGTCACCTTTGGATCTTCCTTCTCGGTATTGGCCTTGGGATTCTCCTCGATATAATGATTAAAGGTAATGTTATCAGTCACTTCGATTCCATCCTTGGTGCAGAATGGTTTACTCGTACTAACAACATTGTTAGCATCATTTATGTATATTGCATATGAAGACTCACTCAGCCTTCTCCAGATACCCAGCCTTCGAAAGGTAAGCTCGGATGGTACCCAACGCGGAAGTTGCCAACTGCGACGGCGTCGGTGCCAATTTACCACCAGGCAGCAGCTTTGCCGTTCTAGCGTCATACTTGATGACGGTCAGTAGGAGATTCCCGTCCCCCGCGGAGGCGGAATCGGGGGCAATGTTTTCCTCGATGTTTTCATCGATATTGTCTGGGGCAGCCACAGCGGGTGTATCGTCGTTGTCATTCATGTTCTTCAACAGGTCGGTAAGGAAGCTAGTTGCAAAGTTTTCTGGCATCTGGAAATGAATTGAAATGAACACTTCTAAACCTTTTCCAAGGGTCTTCATCAAAAAGTGCGGGTATCACCTTATATACCCACTGAAACGCAGCTGAGAGTAGCTGGCGTAGCTGAGAGAGCTAATCATATACGTCAATCTTGCCCATTCCGGCAATATTATGCATCCATGCGGGGATCAGCGGGAAGCTAAAGGAAACCAAAAAATGGTCTTTGCTTAGCTCTATTTGGTCGCGTATATTAGCGCTAACACCCGGCCACTAAGTATCTCAATTTGTGAGATTTTTTGATCCGGTCATTTCAAAAAGTTTTAAATTGAATGCTGAACTAATTGAAAATATAAATCAAATTTTCTGTATCTGGTCTGGTTCGATTCTGAGACCTGTTTTCGATGCTCTGAATTTTGATGCCCACTTTACTCATAAGACCGCTGTTTGCGAAGGTCGACCAGCGGTAAGTAAATATCTGGCGGAACTGATAGATCACACCGCACAGGTCAAGCCTGGGCAGTAGATCGGGAACCTGGCCTGTTATACAGTACTCCCTTTCTCAGATCGAATTATGTAGACGTCCGATTCGTGCCTTTATCTTAGCGGAAAATGGTACTGTGCGTGCGTGCGTGTGTGTGTGAGATCATTTACACTGTCACGTTTTCAGAGCGAATGGCATGAAAGATGGGTGTGCGAGATTCATCATCTGTTGTGTTGGTGTCCGCTTGGTACTTGCACAACACTTTGTCTACAAGTTTCGACTGGGTTGTGGACAAACCCTCAGAGCAATGCAGAACTGCATTGTTGTCGCACGTTGAAATTGTATAGATAGGGAAGTAAAATACAGTAATTCAGTTTGACCTTACGCTCTTGAGAACTTGATCCCGGGAAAAATAAAATACTGAATATGCGAATTATGATTGAATCTTGACCGCTTTCTATAACAGTCTATGTACGTAGTATTTTACAATACATTTTTGGACCATGAGTGCTGTATTTTAACACGTAAAAACTATCATACACACGCTTCCTTGGTAACGCACGTTCGCATGATCCAATGGTATGGAGGAGTTGGTGTTAAAGCATTATGTGTTCTTCAGACACTAAAAATCCTAAATAAATATTTGATATGCTAGTGTCATTCAAATAGTTCTATTCTAGATTAATCTAGGCAAACCTCGCCAAGAGACGCGAGTTGCCACCACGACAGGCTATGATAGCGGTCATTTTAGGATGATGATTTACGCGTGCGGAAATAGTCAGCCACGTCGATACTCGATGATTTCACCCACCTCCAACACTTTGTGGGGTGTTGGGTTGGCCGGGACAAAGGTGCTTTAGCCAATAGGTGTCTAGAGGTTATGGCGTTATGGGGCAAAGTGATAATAATTATTGTTATACCGGTTGTACTTAATAACAGATTTCTTACGAATTGTTTTCTGAAACCATTCTTTGAATATCCTGATCTCTCAATTGGGTTATACTTTCTCTTTCTGCCGCCGTAGGTCACCGCACTTTTAAGTAGTCAGTGACTGCAAAAGTAGTGACCATGAGACAGCCGAATGGAAAGGCATATGCACGGGGTTCAGTATAGTAGAGGGCTCGATTGATCTACTGTACCTAATTGGATTATTGAATTGTTTAGGTCAAATATGAAAATTAAAGTGGCAAGTGGTGTAGTAGTCCTTCCGCTTGCCAGATATTGAAGATGTGGTTTATATCCTAATCTAGTCGAAACAGAAAAAAAAAAAAAAAAAAAAAACCTTCGGCTATGCTTTTTGCGTGATGTGTCTCTAGGGTCTGGCCTAACATACTGACATCAAAAGGTGTCATTGATTATGACAAGAGTTCACGGATCATGGATTATATCTATACCTTCATCAGCCTTGTGTTTCTAATCACTAGGTTGCCTACTGGACTACAAGCTCACCTTGAGTTGTCTAATTCAGTGTGATAGATCCACTGAGCCATATTAAAGGTCCAGTGACTGAGATTGTGGCACCTGGATCTAGTGCTAGATATGGCGGGTCAAATGAGACACTTTATCTTGTGGGTGGATATGCTGGTCTCTCAAAACGGCCAAAAACTGGAGAGTCAATTACTGGTGTTCCCCAAAGTCCTCCTCCCCCAATGACTCTCGGCGGTGATGAACGAGTCCATATCCCGCTGGTAGTTCCCAGGCTGATTCCTCCAATCAAACGTCTCCGCGTTGTCTGGATTGAACTTCGCTTTGCCGCCACTGAATCCCGCGGGGCTGCTGTCCATCAGCTACAACTCTCAGATGGCGAAACAGTCGTTTTCGAGCCAAATGATGAAGTTTCTTCTGCTGGAATGAATGAAATCCGTACAGAATATTTCGAAATCCCCAAAGAGCAAGTTTTACTAGTAGACAACGGCCTCACAGTCTCACTTGTGACCGAAACTGGCTACGGCAGTGTTCGTATCATGTCTGTCACGCTTTATCTAGTTGAAGAATCAGAATAGTATCTATTGCGGATATCTACATGATATCTCATTCCATTTTTATTGATTTATAGAGAATTGTAATTTAAGAAAATTCCTTGTGCGCGCTTCGCCTCCGCTTCTAATAACAATTGGGCTGCAGGAAAGTACCAGAAGTGGATCTCCTCCGTCTGGGGTTCATTGTTGACTGCTATGCAAGCAATGATTCACTGGAAATCTTGGTTTTTATTGGGCTATACTCACCCGTTTTATGAAGTCATTGAAAGATTCTTGGTTGAATGCATCAACACCCTAGTCTTCCCAATAATTTTAAGCTTCTCCTTCCTACTGCTCTCTTCAATTCTGACATTATATAGTTGAGGTAACCTGCCTATCAACGTTAAGGTGAGGGATCAGGGTAAATGAAACCATCATCATCATTGAAATGTACAAAACCAGGTACCATTACTACGTATAGTGATTACTCGTAATTTACGCAAGACCATATTGGATTTGCTTTGAGAGAGTGTTTCTATCTCCAGATATGGAAGGCAACAATGGGCGGCAATGAGGCTTCTAAGTGGCTCGTGGATGAAAATTGTACAAAGTGCCAGCGCCATCGCAATGGACGGATGGTTTCATGAATTCCGCCAACTATCCTAAAGTTTGCTGCTTATGTACAGTTTGCGAAAAATTACCACAGTAGATAGCTGCTAGCTATCTACTATGATCATTGGCTTTCAAGACTAGTTATTTAATATATCTTTAGCCTATATCATTTCGCATGGGCCTGTAATATGGAAAGAAAAGATGTTCCCTGCCCAGAAACTATATAGTATACCCTATGTTGTTATTCGCACGGCATCAATTTTGTTAAGTATACAACTTTTCTTTTGCCAAGCTTCGTCAATGACGTCGTTCTTGGCCGCCTTCCAACTTCAGCTTCAACTTCGACGTCAACTTCATTTTTCCTCTTTGCTTCTTCAACTCATTTCGCCATGGCCACCGCTTCGGAAAAAGATGCGTTGGGCTATAATCTCCAGGTGGACTATGTCGTTTGCTATAGCTTCGCCGATGTTGGTCAGTTCTGCCAACCTACAGTAGTAGGGGCTGCACCTCGTCCTTGGCTGGCTAGCTAATATCTCGGCAGGCCGATCGCACGCTGTGCAACAATTTGAAAAATTACTCAAAGCTCTATCTGATGCTGGACTACAATCTGAGGTTCGTCAGGGGGACGAGTCATCTCTGCTGATCTTTGTGCGAGCTTCCAAGAAGCGATTGAGGCGGGCAGTGTATCGGTCGCGGTGAGTGACTTGCCCCATTACAATTGGTGTGGGCAGATTCTTGCGTAATGTCTGCACTACTCTTCTCTCTGATCCATTAACGTCGTCTGATCATGTCTTTGCTTCACCCAGCGTCCGGGATTGGCTTTATGGTATTCGAAATGCCGAACCAGAGCCCGCCAGCGCCATCGAGCCCCAAACCGAAGCTGAGCGGCTCCGCATTATTTACCATATGATTACTCTACCCACGGAAGAAGGTGGGGCTGGAATAACCCCTAACCATGGAGAGTGGGAGAAGGTGACTGCGGTCTTTCCTTTACACGATGTAGAGACCAACAGCAAATGGATGAGGGAGTGGAGCAAAAAGACCTTCTTATCCGATGATGACCTGAATCAAATTCGTGCTAAATTCGGCGAGAGTGTACGTCCTCATTTTATATGGGATTCAGACTTGTGATATCGGTGTGCTAATGCGAAAGTGTCTAGGTTGGCTTTTACTTCTCATTTCTGCAGTCATATTTCCGATTCTTGGTTTTTCCCGCCGTCTTCGGGTTCTCCTGCTGGTTCATACTTGGAGGCTATTCAGTTATTTACACCTTGGTCAATAGCCTTTGGTGTATCGTTTTCGTGGAATACTGGAAACGTCAGGAGCGAGACCTAAGCTGCCGATGGCAAACAAAGGGGGTTTCGGCAGTGCAAACCAATCGCCGCGAATTCAAGCCCGAGAAGGAGGTCTGCGATGAGAGCACAGGCGAAATGCGAGGCATATTCCCAGCAACCAAGCGGATGCAGCGACAACTACTCCAGATCCCATTTGCTTTTTTCGCCGCTGTGGCGCTAGGGGTGATTATCGCAACGTGCTTTGCAATTGAAATCTTCATCTCGGAACTTTACAGTGGCCCGTTCAAGTCATATCTGGTATGACTGGTCCTTTCAGAAGCATGTTGAATAATAATCAGTGCGAATACTGACTATCTCAGGTTTTCATCCCGACCATCCTAGTCTCAGGCCTTGTTCCGACCATGAGCGCTGTCCTGATGAGCATTGCGACCAGGCTCAACGATTACGAAAACCATGAGACCAACGATGGCTATGATGTGGCTCTTACTCAAAAGGTTTTTGTCATCAACTTCATCACTTCATACCTCCCTGTTTTCTTGACAGCTTTCGTCTACGTGCCTTTTGCAAGTCGTATTGTGCCTTACCTCGATGTGTTCCGGTTGACCGTACGGCCTTTCGTTTCGAAGGAGCATGCAACTGCCAAGCGATCCCATTTTCAAATCGACCCGGCCCGTCTGCGCAATCAGGTAATCTACTTCACGGTGACCGCACAAATTGTCGGTTTTGCCATGGAGACGATCGTACCATATCTCAAACAAGGTGCCTTTCGGAAATACAAAACCTTCAATAAGAAACGCAACGGCAAGTCTGGAGAGAAAAAAGATCAGGAGTCTCCCGAGAGAGAGCCTGTAGTATCCTACGACGACCCTGTCGAGGAAAAGGAATTCCTGGCCCGTGTTCGAAACGAAGTCGAGTTGTCCGAGTACGAGGTTACGGATGACTTGCGCGAGATGTGCATACAGTTTGGATATTTGGCACTCTTCTCGCCAGTATGGCCGCTGGTCCCAGTCTCCTTTTTTGTAAACAACTGGGTTGAATTGCGGTCCGACTTCTTCAAGATCTGCAAGGAATTTCGCCGGCCAACGCCCCTCCGGGCCGACACAATTGGTCCATGGCTGGATACCCTTGGATTCCTCTCTTGGGTTGGAAGCATCACCAGCGCAGCCTTGATTTATATGTTCAGCGGTAATTCGCAGCATGGGCCTAACGGTGAACCAACTGACATCGCCGGATGGGCGCTTCTACTTACCATCTTCTTCTCAGAACATGTGTACCTTCTCGCACGATATGCGGTTGAAACCGCCATGTCCAAGATCGAGCCGCCATTCTCGCGCAAAGAACGAGCAGAACGTTATCTGATGCGTAAGAGATATTTGGACTCAACACTTCGAGTGGACACCGATGATGACCATGATGAGGACGATACCGCTTCCATCTCCGGTCCGCCCGAGATTTCACGTCGCACCCTTGAGGATGATGCGCGCCAGTCATCGTCACATAATACTGATCCCGCAGAAAGATTTTGGATGCGCCAACGGGGTTGGGAGGAATCTGCCCAGATTGGAGCTGGAATTATCCAAGCCCAATCTTCCAGTGAAAAGAAAGAGCAGTAAACAAACCTCTCTTTGTTTGTTTCTTTCTGTTCACCGTATGAACCTGCTTGTAAACGATATGCAATATTGTCCGCCCTGCATTTGACTGTTTACATATATATCTTCAGCTCATATATATTCACCCAAATACAAATCGCATCGTGGGATCCTTCTTCCGCTCTGCATTTCTTTCCCATGCAATCAATCTACTGTATAAATCTCTCTTGATGACGCAATTCTTATACTCCTGTTTAGCCTGTTTGGCATGTTTGGCATGTTTGCCACCTTTCTGCCTGGCGGTGTGGGGTAATTGACTTCATCCACAGCATCGACCAAGCAACTCACCCTCAATCAGTTCGCTTGCTATCTCGCTCTCTCGCTTCCTTTTTATTCGCTACAGGAGAAGATTAAAACCCTCGGCGAATCGCATCAGCTCCAACAAGCTCTCAGGACATAATGGACTCAGTGCCATAACCATCACGCCCGCCCTACCTAAAGATACCTTTCCGCCTCCCTCTACCTCCGCAATGGAGCAGACTTCGCCTACAAGGGGAGGACCGTCGTCACCAACGGCTTCTCGAGAGCCTCGACTTCATTTGCCCTCAACAACGGATCCTCCAGGCCCGCAAAACCCACCGAAACCGCTAGTCTGGCTAATCTTTGGAGCGACCGGTCACATGGGCCGATCACTCGTGAAGACGGCTCTTGCGCGTAATGATTTGGTCAGTGCGGTCGGTCGAACATATGAGAATAGCCCGGAGAGTATGAAGAAATTGGAGGAGGAACACGAGAATTGCTTGGGTTTGCTGTGTGACGTTCGTGCCCGCGAGACAGTCAAACATGTCATCGATCAAACCATTTCTCGATTTGGTCGCATTGATGTAATCGCCAATTGTTCTGGGTATGGGGTGATTGGGGCCTGCGAAGACCAGGATGAGTTTGATATCCGGAATCAATTTGAGACTAACTTTACCGGGACCCTGAATATGATCCAATTATCATTACCCCATTTCCGCGAGCGGCGAGCTGGCCGATACCTGATCTTCAGTTCAACTTCAGGGGCTCTTGGAGTGCCTGGGTTGGGCCCATATTGCGCCTCTAAATACGCAGTTGAGGGTTTGATGGAGAGCATGCTGTACGAAGTGGACAGCTTCAACATCAAGGGAACCCTTGTCGAACCAGGACATATGCGGCGCGACGATATCGAGGATTTAATATCCCCATCGGCAATGGCCGCCAATCCCTCTGAACACAATCTTTCTTCCCCACTCCCACTTTATGGCCATTTTCTTGTGAAACCACCTAGTGAGCCGTACAACACAAGCACTTCTCCAGCAGCACACGCTCGCCGCATGCTGATGTGGCTAGGAGACAAACAGCCGGCATCGGCAGTCAAAGCAGCCCACCTGGTCTGGGAACTAGGCCACTGCTCATATCCTCCACTGCGTCTCATACTTGGAACCTATGCCGTCGAGAGCATTCGTGATCGGCTGAAATGCATCATTGAAGAGATTGAAGATTGGAAACACCTCAGCTTCCCCCTAGGCGAGCCGCAAGCTGCTTCGGCATCTCGAGAACGTGCTTCTACTATCGGGGAAAGTAATGACGGTATTGATAATCCGTCATGAAATTGATGTCGCCCTGTTGAAAGGGAATGAGCTTGATCGTGCGATGTGCTTTCACCCCACGACTAGACATGGAACGAGGAAGAATCATCACCAATGCTTTACCATGACATAATGATACACTGATACCCAAGCTGCTCCATCCTTTTCACTAGAAGTATATACTTCTAAAATGCAAGTTTCCCTATTGTTTCGCTATTTTTGTGAGGTATTCTTTTCGGGTTGGCAACATTCCCGTAATAGTAACTCGATTGCCGAGTCCAAATGATGAACATGGAGCGAGTTGGTATATGTATTTATATTGAAACTTCGCGAGAGCCTATTAGGACTCGACTAAATTTGTGAAGTACGTGACCATGCATTCAACAAGCCAGGGTGTACTCGGATATACAAGGTGGAACAGTTGGTTCCCCATTACATCGCAACTAAAAGGCGATGAATTCAGAGTGAGCAGGTATACAACATGCAGGTTGAAGGATGATAAATTCGCTTGATGTTATGCTATGTACAAACATGGATTAAATTCAAAAATGAGCAGGTCACTTGTCTTTCGCAACCACACGGTCTTCGAGCCAGCGGGCAAATTTGACGCTTGGAATATCAACTGCGCGCCAATAGACATCACCGGCCCAAATCGAAATGGGTAGGCAGATTAGCCAGCCAACCAAGAATCCTAAGCAATATTGAAAGTTGGTTTCTTTGCCGGTCATAGCCCAAATGCTAGGCATGATGGAATAGCCCAGACAATGAAGAATCGGTCCATGGACGATGTAAAAGGCAAAGGAGATCTTGCCCAGGTATTGAGAGAGGGGGTTGGTAAAGAGCCGTTGGATATCAGGAGAATGATTGATACTAAAGACAATCAGCGCAGCACCGATAGTCTGGGGAAATCGATGTGGCTCGGGATAAGTCCAGGGGGTCGCATCCCATAACCATCTGTAGAATGGGGTCCACTTGTATCCAATGTTAGGGGTTGATCCAAAGTAGAGGCCAACAACGAATATAAAGATCCAGAAGCGGCGGCGAGAAACACTAGCCAATACTTTACCCCCGCGAATGAGGCTGATGTTTGGTTTCTCCTCGAGACTATGAGGCGACGTTTCCCAGGTTCCATTGATCAGGTCGATTTCGGCCATCAACATGCCAACCAGGAAGAGGACAACATCCCAACGACCATAACGCATGCAGAACCAGACGAGGGTTGCGACCAAGGGCATACGCAACTGTGTGGTCAGACGAGAGGTGGCGAGGGTGGTCAAGAATAGGACCAGGGAGCTGCGCAGTTCCACCGGGATGGTCCAGAGATGCGGATTATAGTTGTTGTAGTAAAGGGACCAATCGAATGGATTCAGCAGATGTGCTACTGTGTAATAGAAGTCCCAAGATTGCTTGTAGAGAGATTTGTACACGGGCGGGTGCTGTTCATTGGTCCCGAGAATAGTATGGCCTTCTTTGATGACGCCCCAGGAGTAGTTGTACAATCCCAGACGAACAGCCACGAATACACAGGCGAGTCCGACAATTGAGGGGATATAGAGTCGGAGACCGCGACGAAAGGTTGAAGAGGCTAGAACGGTGAATGTCTGATCGAAGGAGCGCGACCGGATCGTCTTCAAAGGTTTGTAGGACAGGACGTAGCCGGAGATGACGAAGAAGATGGCCACCATGATGTGGCCCGATATCAACATGTGGACAATAGGCAATTGATGGATCCCGAAGTTCTCATTCGCAAACCCCCAGCCAATGGCAACCTTCCAGGTATAGGTAAAAAGGAAATGGAAATTGAAGACGAGTAGACAAGCCCAACCACGGAGCCCATCCAACGCGGCGATGGCATGTAATTTTGCCGGCTGCTGAGGTTGAGCACCGACATAGCGTTGAAGAAAGCTTGGGGTCAATGCCACCGTCAACGAGTGAAAAGTCTCTTCTGCTAGAGCGACCCAATCTTCTTGCGATCCTTTTGAGGCCAGCCCACTGTTGGGATTCGCTAAGATGTTGGACGGATGGAATTGTGAGAACCCATTCCACCGGGAATTATCTGGGGAAGATGTCACACGGTGCCCATTCTCAAGGTCGGCGAGGGGCACGTCGGAGGCCGATGTGGAGGCACGATGGGAGACACGAGATGCCATGATCGTCCAAAGGAAGAGGAAGAGTTGTTATCTTTCGGGGGTCGTTTCGCGAATCGTTCGGTGGTTTTCTTTTTTTCTTTTTCTTCAACAAGACATTTCGAACTGGGTGCTGGTCCAAAAAAAATCGAACAGCGAGGTTTACATCGAAGTGAGCCAGATCGTGTAGCGCAAACCAGCAATGAGGAGAGACCAGCAGATATGATGTGATGTGATGTGATGTCCTCTCCAGATGGGAGATTGCGATTGCGCGGCTGTGGATACGTCAGGGCCGGGAATGGCGTCGCGGCCGAAAGGTGGAGACTCCGATTGGATGGAAGATGTTGGCGTGCAGAGAAGGTGTGAGTGAAGTGTAGAATTGAATGGATTCAAGGATGAAATTCAACAGCTGAAAGATCGAAGCCCAAAGTGTGCAGAATGAAGTCTTGAGAAGAAAAGAAACTCGCGGAGAAGTGCGAGTCGTCGCTGAATGCGGAGGCCACGTGATTTATACACGGCATCACGTGGTGCACAAAATGCACACAAATGCACATTCGCAGTATGCTTCAGGAATTACAATAGATCCACGGGTATACTGTAATTGAGACTGATGAATGTCTAGAATATTGGTTGATTCGGAATTGCCACTGTGAGTCGTGAGTGGGAGAAAGTATTGAAGACTCTCTGATTTGTGATTTGGACTCCGTGACATGGTGTCTATATATACTTCTAACATACTCATTGACCGAGAATCTATATATTTCCGAGAATCATCTGGAGTATTAACAGTAATGGACTGTATACTCAACTGGGCAGTCAATGAAGCCCCCGGAACTTACCTAAGTTTCAAAGGGAATGTATCTACATTCCCTTTGAGCATGATCTATTGCGCCACAAGCCATCTAGATTCATGATCATGTTGACGTATACTTCGAAGTTCGTCATGACTACCGGCAATAGTACAAGTTCCAGGATTGGAGACTGAGTGATGGTAAAGGGTCGGAATTTGTTACCGAGGAGCTTCATGCTGAATTTGAACTTGTCTACATTACATATGTGCAGTTTTCGTCGGTTGTATATTCCTCATGCCATTAGATCCATCAACAACTATACACGAGTTTTGTACCTTTATCAATCTTCAAGTCATGACTTCCAATCAATCAAAACGCAACCTGATCATCGTTTCGAATCGACTACCACTATCGATCAAACGAGTGGATGGAACGTATAAATCTTCAATTTCTAGCGGGGGCCTGGTCACCTCTTTATCAGGGTTATGCAAATCCACTGAGTTCCAATGGTTTGGATGGCCCGGGTTAGAGGTGAAAGGCACCAAGGACATAGCAGATGTGGGAAAAACCCTAAGTGAACATCATGCAATTCCCATTTTTCTTGACAGTGGCCTGGCTCATGAACATTATAATGGATTTTCCAGTATGGAGATACCTCAGCCTTAACCGGTCTTAGTATCCATGTTACAAGTGTGTCAGAAATCTCCCTTGCTGATCATGAACAGACCGTATACTTTGGCCGATTCTCCATTATCAATCGGGGGTAATCTTCGACGATGGCCCCTGGCAAGCCTATCGTCGCGTGAATGAACTTTTTGCCGACGCTATTGCGAAGGTCGCTGAGAGTGGCACCCTGATCTGGGTCCATGATTACCATCTGATGCTACTGCCCGAGCTACTGCGAGCACGACTCCAAGAAAAAGGGAAGCATTGCGCCATAGGATTCTCCCTCCATACTCCATTCCCGGCTGGTGACTTTTGGCGAAATCTTCCTGTTCGCAAGCACCTAATTGAAGGTCTTTTATCGAGTGACTTAATAGGATTTCACACGGACGAGTACAAGCAGAACTTCATTGATACATGCGCTAGTCTCTTGTAAGTCCCATCAATGGAGATTAATCATGGGGAAGTCCGCAGCTGACCTATTATAACAGGGGCGCTCGCACCGAGATCCCAAATCAGATTCAGTATAGGAATCGATTGGTCTGCACTGACAAATTCATTGTTGGAATTGATCCACAGAAGTTCAACGATACTCTACAGCAACCCGCAGTGAGAGAGAGAATTAAGGCACTTGAAGAGAAGTATCGTGGTGTAAAAGTGATTGTCGGCGTGGATCGCTTGGATCATATCAAAGGTCTCACGCAGAAGCTGAAGGGATTCGACGCTTTCTTAGATGATCATCCTGAGCTACAGAATAAAGTGGTCCTTATACAAGTCGCAGTCCCAAGCCGTGAGGACGTGAAGGAGTATAAAGAGCTCGACACTGAACTGAATACCATAGCAGGCATGATAAATGGCAAGCATGGTAGGTCCTCAATGCTCGGTGATAGATCAACGGCTTATATACTTGAATAGCAACGCCTGAAGGCACACCACTTTTGTATATGCATCGCTCGGTGCCATTCACAGAACTAGCGGCCTTGTACTCCATTGCGGATGTTTGCCTGCTCACATCTACTCGCGATGGCATGAATCTCGTATCCTTTGAATATGTCGCATGTCAAGCAGAGCGACATGGAGTATTGGTTCTGTCCGAATTTGCAGGAGCTGCCACATTCATGAGTGAAGGAAGCATTTCGTTCCATCCTGCCAATACGACCGAGATGTCTGAGGCTATTAACAAAGGACTGAATTTAGACGCCGCCGAGCGGAAGCGCAAATATGAGTACCTCCGTGACTTTGTGAACAAAAATACCAGGTAGGTGATGAGTCTATTCTTCTGATATGAAACAATGGTTCTGAGTCATATTTCTAGCGCAAGATGGGGTGAAACGTTCATTGAGAAGCTTTCACAGCGATGCAAGCAGCCAGGAAGTCCTTGCTAACATGTGGTAAGACAAGGGCTTTTGCGCAAGGCCTTGGACCCTAGTGAATGTACTGAAAGTGGGAGAACTTTGGAAGTTTACTGATTCCTGGCATCTTCGGTATGAATTATCCGGAGCTTTACTGAGTACTTCATAAGCATAAAAGCTGCGGCATGTTTGTTGTTGAGTCTCCTGGAGCCAAGTATCTTTTTCTTGTTCCGTGCTCTACAGCCTAAGACTTCACAGTGCATGAGTAAGAAGACTACGTAAGCGTAGAAAGACCGTATAAATTAGTGCAGAGTGCCCAGATCAAGCCGAGTTCAGCCCTTTGTTGAATCTTGAAGCGGATATAAAGTCTTGCGGTGAGTAAAATGCACAGTATCTGGTTCCCAGAGGTGTCGATAGTCGAGTTGAAATTGGCATACCATACTGTACACGAAGTTGTAACACAACAGTATATCAAGGCCATTTTCTTGGCTGAACGCTGAGATGAATAGAATGGACTAGAATTAGGTTACAGAATGGCTTGCTCCCTGCTCGAGAATCTCGCCCTCGTCCAAGTCCCTCACGATCTGAACCCCTGCACTTGTACCAATACGTGTGGCTCCAACTTTGATCATACGCATGCAGTCGTGCGCTGTCCGGATCCCCCCACTAGCCTTGATCTGGATGTCATTATTCCCACAAGCCTTCGCAGTGAGACGCATAACATTGATTTGGTTCACATTGGCACCTGGTCCGTTGAAGCCGGTGCTGGTCTTGACGAAATCTACCTGGGCCATGCAACAGATGGTAGTTCCTGCAATTAACTCGTCTTTACTGAGCTGTGATGCCTCTAGAATGCATTTGATGATGGTGGGCGAAGGAGCTGCGTTGCGCACAGCCAAGATATCGTCATAGACAGATGTATATTCCCCAATCTTGAGCTTGGGCCAATTGATGACCATATCCAACTCGGTAGCCCCCTGAAAAACAGCCTCCTTTGCTTCTTTTACCTTGTCGGCGGTGTCACCAGTTCCCTCTGGAAATCCCACAACACAAGCCACGCCGATGTTGGGGGTGTTGTGGAGGATCGCTGCGGCACGGCTGACGTATTCAGGCCAGATACAAACTGAGGCAAACTCATGCTCAATAGCTTCTTGACACAAAGTATCAATTTGATCCGGCTCGATGGGCTTTTTTAGAAGAGTATGGTCGATCATGCGAGGGACTTGCAGGGGAATTGTGGGCTGCGATAAACATCTGTCGGGCACTCGCTCGCGCACGTTGGAAAACAAAGCCGCCCATTCGGCGTCGGTGGATGGAATGGACGACATGGCTGGAATTCACGGTCGGGAAAATCGACAGATGGCCAGATGCCGAAGATATCCCTAGAATGTTCGTCTGGGAATTTTCCCCGGTTTGTGTTGGATGTAACCCATAGAGAGGGGAAAGAGGGGGGATATCACGTGAAAGTATAGAAAAAGATCATCATGACGAGGTAATCCGAGAAATTGAAGAAGAAGACAAAGGAAAAAGAAGGGAGATTATGGAATTTATCCATGGATTAATGGTGGCTTCGAAGGCCAATGGTTGGTTTTGGAGATTCAAGTAGAACCTGAACGGCATAAGATGGTTCAAGATACGTAGTTATACTATATGAAGTTGTATAAACATGGTTATATATGGTATATTTTACAATTAAGTAGGAGTTGAAGGTGATCCTCTCTTGAAAGAGAATGGCTACCATGCTATCTATCTCTAGCATCAGTCACCCACTTGAGGATATCTGCTGTTTCAAGGTAGCCTTGCTAGGCTGTGATATTGTCCGAAGAAAAAAAAATTAGCCAAACGCCGATTCATCGGGGAAATTCAAGATCATCCCGTCTGGTTCCATCAACTTGAAGAGATCAATCTAGTTACAGCTCCGGCATTCGGGTCCTCGTACATCGTCCACTCTGCCAATTCGCGGGCCACCACAGCCAGGATAGTCATAACCAGGGGCTGATTCGCCTCCACCGTAGAAGCCGGAATCACCTCCTCGTGCGCGATTACCGGAAACTGTACGTGGGCGGTGGATATTGAACTGTGATTGCTGGGCGGCACCATATGGATCAAGCTATAATGCATAGAATGAGATCGGGGAGATAAGCAAAGACCAGGAGGCAAAAGGCGAATGGTCACGGATCGACACGAGGGGGTGGAAAGTGATGGGGAAAGAGAAGAGAATTGAACACACGTATGCAGGATTACTCACCGAGAAGAGGCTCACCGCGTATAAACCAACGAAGCTATAGGCATCATTGAAGAAACGGGAGACGCGGACGGAAAGTGGAGGCCTGTCGGACGATCAAGGGTGAGCCAAGTTCTTCGAGCAGAACCCCATACAAGAAAGAGTATAAAATTACCTCTCCAAGGCCTGACCATTCGAGAAATAAGTGGTTTTTGGTTTCGATGTCGACATTTTCAAGCTGATGAGGAGAAGAATGAAATGGAATGAAACTCGAAGTTCCAACGTGGACTTTGCTTGGCGTGGCTTGCCACTCAGCCACCTCAGCCACATCTACTATAAACAACACCATCATGACCTTGTTGTGTGATTCGGAGTCATTGGAAGATGAATTGATTGTTCATATGCTTAGCATCTTACAGAGAAGTAGACGAACCTTTGGATCTTTTTGGAATAGTTTCAGTACCTCAAATCTGCATTTTTGAACTTGAGCGGCCGAAAGAGTCGGGATTTCTGTCGGTATACATCAGTACAGCTCAGCCATTGGCTGAGGTTGTATGGATGTGATTCTTGCTGATCTCACTCAAAGTTACTTGAAGGCCCTGTGGTCGAGTTGCCCACTCTCGCGCATCTCCATCCCTACATTTAGTAAAACGCTTTTCGAGTGATAAGTCAATTTCCCTCACCCTATGCGCTCTAAGACGATCGGGAATAGAATAATAATTCGGGGAAGTTCAACTCAAGGAAGAAATTAGTCTTGAAACACGCGATATGCGGGTATCTAGTTTATCTACGAAGTGATATTCAGGTTGTCCGTCTCCCAAACCAACAGTGCTCGAGAATTCCACAGAATATGCGGATGATTCAAACCAAGCTTTTGTCTTTGCTTGACCAAGCAGTTTCGTAGTAAGTCGATTGCTTGAGCCTCGTGACCTAAAAATTTCCAGGTGGAAGCTAGATTGGTCATACTCAACAGCGTGTCGGGATGATCCTCGCCGAGCTTCGTCCTGCGAGTCTCCATCACCTGCACGTTGAGCTGTTCGGCCTCTTCCCACCGGCCCTGCTGTAGATACGTCGACGCCAGGTTATGCATACTCAATAGCGTGCTTGGATGATCCTTGCCGAGCTTCGTCTTGCGTGTCTCAATCACCTGCACAAAGAGCTGCTCGGCCTCTTCCCACCGGTCCTGATGTAGGTATATCGATGCCAGATTATGTATACTCATTAGCGTGTGGGGATGATCATCGCCGAGCTTCGTCTTGGTCGTTTCCATCACCTGCGCAGTGAGCTGCTCGGACTCTTCCCACCGGTTCTGGTGATGGTATATCAGTGCCAGTTCGTGCATACTCATTAGCGTGTGGGGATGATCCTCGCCGAGTTTCATCTTGCTTATCTCCATCACCTGTACAAAGAGCTGCTCAGCCTCTTCCCACCGGCCCTGATTCTGGTACGTCGATGCCAGACTATGCATACTCATTAGAGTGTGGGGATGATCATCGCCGAGTTTTGTCTTATTTATCTCCATCACCTGCACGTTGAGCTCTTCGGCCTCTTCCCACCGGCCCTGCTGTAGATACGTCGATGCCAGATTATGCATACTAGACAGCGTGTCGGGATGATCCTCACTAAACTTCGTCTTGCGAGTCTCCATCACCTGCACATTGAGCTGCTCGGCCTCTTCCCACCGGCCCTGGTTCCGGTACGTCAGTGCCAGTTCGTGTATACTCGATAGTGTGTTGGGATGATCCTCGCCGAGTTTCATCTTGCTTATCTCCATCACCTGTACAAAGAGTTGCTCAGCCTCTTCCCACCGGCCCTGGTTCTGATACGTCGATGCCAGATTATGCATAGTCAACAGCGTATGCGGATGATCCTCACCGAGCTTTGTTTTGCGAGTTTCCATCACCTGCACAAAGAGTTGCTCGGCGTCTGCCCACCGGCCCTGGTTCCAGTACGTAAATGCCAGATTATGTATACTCGACAGCGTTTCGGGATGATCCTTACTGAGCTTCGTCTTACGAGTCTCCATTACCTGCACGTTGAGCTGCTCGGCCTCTGCCCACCGGCCCTGGTTCTGGTACGTCAATGCCAGTATATGCATACTGGACAGCGTGTGGGGATGATCCTTGCCGAGCATTGTCTTGCGAGTCTCCAGGACTTGCATCTGGAGTTGCTCGGCCTCTTCCCACCGGCCTTGCTGTCGGTACGTCGATGCCAATTCGTGCATACTTGTCAGCGTATCGAGATGACCCTCGCCGAGCTTCGTCTTGCGAATCTCCAGGACCTGCACCTGGAGTTGCTCCGCCTCCTCCCATCTCCCACCAAGCTGGTATGCTATTGCCAACATACTTGTGCTATCAATGACGTCTTCGTGTTCATCACCTAGTGAAATCCTTCTTTGATCTCTCGATTTTGATGCCATTTCTCTTGCATCCACGATGTTACCGCTTTGCGACGCGTACCAGGCACCTCTATAAAGCAATGTAGCCCATTGGTGTAGCCAGTGAGGTGAGGCTGGCCGCTGTGACATTGCGGATTTGACATGAGGAAAAAGCGGCCTGCACCTCTCCCAGGTTTCGTATTCACCGGTGGGAAATTCGTCGCACAGGACGCAAATGAATTTATCCCTCCATCGGTCTACTTGTCCATGAGATTTCAACCATGCGCGCGTAGTCAGCTGCACCAGCCGGTGCATAGTAAAGAAAGTGCTGTTCTCACTGACGGATATGAATGAGTAATTCCTTAGTGTTGTTACATCATCTTCAAATTCGGAGACTCCATCGGATTCAGATGTCTCCCCATCACTGGAGTCGTCAAAGAGTTTTGAGCCAGAGGTGCCGTGGGTCGCAGGCCGAGGCCGGACAAGAGTTTCTGGTATCCCTTGCCGATCAAAAAAGCTCATAAATGACAGTAACTCCGCGGCGGATGGATTTGTTTGACGAATATGATCGAAAGATATTTGCCACGTCACCAGAATTGAATTCTTTGCTTCCCAGTCCCGGGAGAGCCGACCTGCCTCTTTTTCCAAAAGTCTTGTCGCTTTACGGTCACTCGCTTCGAAGTCTGCTAGGTATTTGGATACCGAATAGCGAGGCGCTCGATTTCGAATATAGCTAGCGGCCTGTATGATGGCTAGTGGCATGAACTCCAACGCGCTCACTAATTGTAGACATTCTTGGCTTTCCCCTGGGTGTTGAAGCTTTCTTCGGAGAAGCTCCAACGCCTCAGACCTTTCCATCGGTTCTACATTAATAAGGTCCTCATGGTCGACCATATTTAAAGCAACCTCTCTGCTCCGACTCGTAATAACAATAGATCCATTTTGGCTTCGAGGAACGTATTCCAAGAGTGGCTTTTTTGTTAAGCCGTTCATTGGGCCTACCGTTGGATCTCCCTTGTCTGCCGTCGGAGGCGAACAAAGGAACCTATCGTCATCGACATTATCAAGAATACAAACCCATCTCCCTAACTTCTCATCCCGGAGCCGGCTCTCGACAAGTGCGAATATGTTAACTTTCGGATCCTGGCGACCTTGGATTTTGACCTGATCCGCTATATCCCGGAAACTTTGCTCGAATCGGGCTTCGTTACTTGCATGAACCCAGAAAACCCATGTTGCTGGCGATTTGGATCGGACCTGATAGGAGTATTCAATGGCAAGTTGTGATTTTCTTCGAGTTGTGAGCGAAGACCGATGTCGTGGTCGCTCTAGACTCACCCAACACCGCCGAGGCCTACTAGCGCGATTCTTGACCCTCCCCCTGCCGAAGATTTTTGGTGAATCTGATAGAGCAACGTATCGCGAGTGACAAAATGCGGATCGTGTGGGAATGGAACAGTCGATAGAGGGCTAGGGGGGGTTTCCGGTCGCTCTAGGATGGGAAAGTGGTCGTTAGTCGACGCGCACCTTTGTCTGGTTCCTGACTTACCCGGCGGGAGATGGAATTCCGCGTTGATCGAGCCACGGTTATCGCCGATTTGGAGCCCATGGTTGTAGCCATGAAACGATATTGATGCCATGATTAAGTAAACTGCGTCATTTGGAGTTTATGACAAAGATCCATTAGCCGATCCTCAGCTGAAAGGAAGGGGTACATGTCCTAGGCTTCACCATCATGTGACCCTGCGACGCTAAGACAGGAGAGCAAAAGAGCAAAGTAAGATTTGGCATGCTCTCTGGAACAGGATTGATATCTTTCGTGCGGATCGATCCGAGCCAGAACTCCCAGAACCCGCATATAATGCGATAGCCAGCCAGCACTAAACGGCTGCAGAGCATGCTTGGACATTCAAAACGTGACGTCCATCTATCAGTCTGCCAAAGACTATTTGATTAAAAAAAAAAACAGACAGAGTCGGTTGTCCATCTCCAGAAGATAGCGGTACCGTCGACATATTCCTCCGAGCCCAAATTCTCTACTGGGTTTGAGGCCCTGAATCTTCTTCGAAACTTAACTGATGGGATCATATCGATATAGGAACTTGGGGATTTGCTAAAGATATACTTTGTATTTTGGCGCCCAATAATATTCTAATACCGCTTTAGGAACAACCAGCAATTGTAACGATCGAACCCCTTCGACCCTGCTCATGTAACCTATCACATGATTCAGGCCTCCATATACAATAGAACTGAGAGAAGACTCTCTCCTTCCTTCTTTCCTCAGCTTTGTTTCTTTCGTTAATACTACTGTTTCTTTTGATTCACCTGAGTTCTTACAAATGCAGCTGCCTCGGGCTCACATGCCCACAATGTAGCGACAACATACATTGCTCAACTCGAACTGTTCAGTCTACTATTTGGGAAGAAAGGAGATGATATATGTGGCCGTAGAGTATCAATCTCATCTCGAGATATTGTATTATGTACACAAGTTGAGACCCATCTCTATACCGTAAATCATCAGTTGAATAGCCATTTAGATTTATCAAGATGTGTAAGACCCCAAGAGTTTATATCTATGCCCGGATATAAGTTCTTACATTTGATGTATTGAAAATCTAGCCAGAGATTCTTGAACAAAAATTCCATAGATATAAATTCGTAGAACCGGAAGAAAATAAAATTTATATAGATTTTGAGTCGGCTATCGTAACTATCTTTATCAATCTCCGATAGATACCAGTCGGGATCAATTGCCTATAAGTATCCCCAGAAGATCTGCGAGTATTCACCAGCTGTACCGCAAAATAAACGTACCTTATCTGTTACCAAAAACAGAACGTTCTTGAGAACACCGGATTTTAGTTTATCTCTCTCCCGGCGATTCCGAAAGTCCTTGGATTTTGTATTAATAATATTCGCGATTTTTTTTATAGTGGATAAGATAGACATTTACTGCTGCAAAAAAGTAAAATTATTTTTTTTCTGTCTCAGACGGAATAAATTAAGTATATTTGTAATCTTGTATCTTTTTATATCCTGGGAAAAATTGAGATATCTCAAGAACAGCGCTAAAAAATTCCATAAACTTATCCCATCCAGCAATTACCTTCTGATAATAGAAGATACAATTCCAGCTCTTATCGCCTTCTCGATCAATAATCTTTTGGATCCACTCTTGCGGTATATTTTGTGGTGGCTTTTTCTGTCGTTTTGTTTCTCTCGTCTCGAATTCCTCTTTTTGTTTTCGGTAAAATATCTCATCCACAGCTTGAACCGTCTTGAGCTCAATTGCTGTCAAAACTGTCTCTTGAATTTGTATTCTTTTGGCGAATGGATTAGAATACTTTAGCGACTATTGGAACCGATTCTATTTATCACCTATTTCTATCATTCTCTTAATACGGAACTGATCACGAACGAGACGACACTCCGCGTATATCAGGGATTCAGCATTTGTCGCGGTTTTTTTCAGCAAGTCTTCGAGCGAGATTCCCAGAAATCTTTTGACGTCGGTCTGTATCTCCTCTAGAGACGGCCATTCCATCATCCGGTGTTTTTCCTCTAACGAGATATCCGATAGAAACTAAATTGCTTTGTCCCAGAGGGGCTCTGATTGAGCGAATTCTTCCAGTGTTTTTGACATAATCGAGATAAGTTGGTTTGTGCTGGGATTATTCTGTTAAAAAAAATCCCGTCCCTCGATCTCTTGAAAGGTGTGGCTGCGGGGGATGCAAAAGTCTTCTTAAAGAGTATTCAGGGTTTAAATTTTGAGGAATATTTGCTAACTACAACCTTGTAGTATTGGAATACTACTTCAATACCTGTTTTGTACAGTATTTTAGTGTTTGGGTGGAGCTCAAGATATACTAACAATGAAAAAGAACGGAAGCGGCAAAAGGGAGAGCAATGAGAGTCATGATCATATGGACCAGACCAGTTTCTTAAAAAAAAAGAATTTCTTTCCAGGAAGAAATTCTGTCAAAACTTGGAAGAAACTGGACTTCTTTTACGGCCACTTCATAGTTAGATGCAACTGGCCAAGTGCCCGATACAGATTTGAGGACATTCACTTTGTCTAAGCCAATCAGAGTTATCTGGTTTGAAGACTGCTTGTACAGACAGCAAATATATATATCCAATTTTGATAAGCTACTGAGAATAGCAAAAGGAAGAGATGGATTTTCCCTTCCTATTCAGCTTGCCTTTGTGCTGACGTAGGAGCTCCAAGTTGTGGACAGTGCCAATTGTCGACAAATGCCCTGTCCCAAGAAGTTTTTCCTTACCTGCCAACGCCCTCTGGAACATTTGCTCACCATTTTCCACTTCTCCTTGTTTGACATATATAATCCCGATATTATTGACAGTGTCGAGTGTCAGTCTATGATCGAGCCCAAGCATTATTATCTCTCTTCTAGCTAGCACTCGCTGGTGTATCTGCTTCGCCTCATTCAATTTCCCCTGGTCACAATACATCACCCCAAGGGTACTGATAGTGTTAAGTGTCAGTGTATGATCAAACCCAACTGTCTGTTGTCTTCCAGCTAGAGCCCGCTTATACATATGCTCTGCCTCAGTAAGCTTTCCCTGATCGTGAAATGTAACCGCAAGATTGTTGACAGTGTCGAGAGTTGACGTATGACCCATACTGAGCGTTTTCTCCTTTCCTGCTAATGCACGCTGATATATTTGTTCTGCCTCTTCGAGTTCGCCTTTTACGTGGTAGAGATTCCCAAAATTGTTGACAGTTTCAAGGGTTGATAGATGGTTCATTCCGAGCGATTTTTCACACCAAACTAGCGCCTGCTGATGTAGCTTCTCAGCCCCACCTAACTTATCTTGGGAGAAATATACATTGCCGAGATTGTGGTCAGTATCAAGAGTCAATTTAGGTTCTTTGATGAATATTCATTTTCTACCAGCTAGCGCCCGCAAGAGCATGTGCTCTGCTTGGTCTAGCTTATCTTGATCCCCATATAAATTCCCAAGATTGTTGACGGTATTTAGGGTAGATATATGGTTCGCTCCGAGTGCTTTCTCCTTCCCGATGAGTGCCCGCTGGTACATCTGCTACGCTTGGTCTAGCTTGTCTTGGTCCCTGTAAAGATGCCCAAGGTTGTTGACAGTGTTCAGGGTCGATGTGTGATCTGATCCGAGCGTTTTTTCATACCTAGTTAATATTATATATAACATCGCTCTGACAGAAGCGCTGATGAACTAGCCGCGTGGTTTGAGAAGCAAGGCGGAAGTAACTGAGTTTTGCAAAATCATTCTTGTTTGCATCTTTGATAAGCGCTGAAATACAGTCAAAGGCATACCAATAATGCTTTTCAGCAATACCCTTATTGAGTGCTACTAACGTCCAGTCGTGCACGCAGTTATGCATGCTCCATTGCTCAAACGTCCGGTTGAAGTCCAGAAAATAGTAATCGGACAGGATTCCCATCACTCCACTGAAATTTACGTTATCTCTGATCATTTCACGAAGCCACTGGGGAGAATCATCATTAATTACAGCAAGAAAAAGCTCATACCAAATACCTTGATTATCGAAGTAGGCCAGTAATTTCAATATCTTGGCCGCGTCCGGATCTTCCTTTTCTAGACGAGAGTATAATACATCCCAGGTCGTGTAGAGTGTACGCCCCTCGAACTCCAGGAGCTTGGCGGGCCGGCGAGGATCAGCATTCCAGCGTTTCTCGTACTCTTGAAAGTAGCGTTCGAAAGAGAAGGTACTACGATTGAGCCGAAGATACATCCCGACAGTGGCCAAAGCAAGAGGAAGACCAGCAAGTCGTTTTGCGAGGCATTTTGCATAAGGCTCTAATAGTAGTGGTCAGTATATCCTAGATATTATTGTGGCGTCGTACCTGATTGAGAATATTGTCTCGTTTTGATCGAGTTTGCAGAATTGCAAGACCTTCCTCAATATTCTGCAACGGCATTATATCAAAAATACTCCCAGCAATGAGATCTGGCCGTCGAGTTGTAACCACAATTTCCCCATGAGAAGCAGGTGGATAATAGTGGTCAATCCGAAATTGGTCAGGGTCGTCATAGTTATCAAATATTAACAACCATCCGGTATTCTTTGGGCTACATAGCCATTGGTGTACACGTCTCATGATTTCTTTGTCCTCCAATACTCCAGGCCCCTCAACGTCGAAGATATGACTGGCAATCGATCTAAAACTATCTTTCAATGCAGCCTCAGATAGTGTATTCAGCCAGAATACCGAGCTGTAACATTCACGACCTGACTCTGCGTAGGCGAACGCAAGCTGAGTCTTGCCAATACCACCCATACCACCAAGGACTAGACGCCTTTGCCTTTGAGGCTGGTGATCAGAATTTAACTGTCTTGTGATCTCATCAAGCTCGTATTTACGACCGGCGAAGAGTCCAGAGGCGATATAAGGTGCTTCGCCACGTAAGATGCCAACGGGTCTCCGAAAAGTATGGTCTTAAGTCCTCTTCAGGATCACTACCGTTATTGCTTAGTTGACTTTTTCAAAAAAAGCTAAAGTCTGTCAAAAAACTGAGACTATAAAGGACGTAGCGAGGTGTATATTGGAGACGGAAAACTAGCAGTAACGAAATAAAGTTGAGATATAAGAAATAATGGAAGCAGATATAGCCAATCAGTGCCGCCACATCGAGCCACCCAACTTCGGATCGAACGCAATCAGCTAACTGGATGACTGCTCCTTACCGGAATGGAAATTCTGGGTCCCGACATGAGCGTTGTTGTTGATTTGCTGGCCACTACCACTATTGACATTGTTGGTCTGTGCTCCTCCACCGCTATTGAAAGCTAGGACCGTGTGCTCTTCGTCAGGGATCGAGGTTTTGACAGATTTCATCTCTTTAAGAATATCTTCAAGCTCGGCATTTTGCCCCGGAGTAGCAGAATTTACCGCGTTGTGATTGACGATAAGTTGAACATCTTGAGTGAGTGTAGTCATAAGTTCTTCGACTTTGTTGCCTTTTCCAAATCTGCGAATGATTTTTGCGTATCGTTTCTTCCACGTATCCTTTTCACCAGGTATAACTATTTCAAATATTTCTCTCAATTTTCGAACCTTTTCACTACAAGAATCAAGGATATTCTCTAGGGCGTCGCAAACATCTGACGGTATAGAGTCTTTGCCCGGTTCTAGGTCGTTCCGGCATGTCTGAAGAATGCGGAGGATAACGGGCAGTCGGTTTCGAACGGATTCGAAAGTCTCAGGTAACTTGATATCATTCCGAGTATTGTCGTAGAACTTGATGGAGGTATCGAGGAGAGTAATGATGGCAGAGATACCACCGATCACTTCTAGGCCCGACATCTTGAGATGGTAAGCTATAAGTAGTTGAGAGATTTCATAAAGAATGTGTGATACAACGCACAGCTCGAGGATATTTAACAGGGAGAATAGAGGAAAGGGATTCAAGCCCCAGTATGGGTATGGCCCACCACCCACCGTTCCTATAGATTATTCGAGCGCGAACAGGAACTACACGTGTCGACAGTATATTTGTCAGATGTAATAGCGCGCGAAGTTTGCATTAGTTCCTTCTATACAAACCCTGTAAACACCAATTACTTTAAAAGCGGCGACACGCAGCAGAATTATAGGAAGATCGGTAAGGCAAGAACCAGGCTAAGGGTAGCATGTATATCTGATGCAGGTAAGATACAGCTTTCCGAACGATGCCCTGCAACTAATTGAGCGAGAGAAAGGGTTTAATGTACTGTAGGTCGGTTTGTATGTTGAAACTCTAGTGCAACCGAAGTATCCTGGAGTGGAAGTATATTGAGAATCCTGGTCCAACGCTTCTAGCTCATAGGATGATGAAAGATCATTACCGTTGCATACGATTAAACAGTCATCGAATGTGACGGAAAAAGTTCTCGAGTTCACTTTTCGATAGCGAGGTGGCTGCTTCTCGATCGCGGCCCCAAACCCAACCAGCTCATTCCGCGCCGAGCTGCTGAATGCGATTTGCATTCACCCGTCTGGTACAGTCGAGGTCTTAGGAAAGGGCTCATCATCAGTTTACACGCGTGCTTCCAATAGTGCCAGTGTAAACATGTTGATTGTTTCCAGCGATTCCATCTAGACTTTCCTCAGTGCGTCCGCTACTTGGTATAGTGGCGAGCTGTGGTATCATAAAGATGTACAGTACTTTTGGAAACTTGTTTCACCACCTACACTCTCTGATCGTTTTTCGGCCCTTCGGCTAGACTATAATTGGACCACAGTTAAATTATCCCCTGGCCACGCAACTTCCATATTGCGCATGACAAAGTAGTAAATATCACCTACATCTCGAGCCACACTATTAGCCGCAAGCCTGTTCCTACTACCCTTTTGATAACCCTATAATTCAACCGCGCTTCACCGTCCAAGGACAATTCGTGCTCACTTGGTCTGTAAAACTTGAAAGACGCGCGTGGTATCAGATCCTACAAATATGGTGTCAAGACGTGTACCTTCCATTGGCGCCCAAGTGCACCAAACGGGAAGGTGCATCACGCATGCAATAGTCCCCATTTATGTTGAGGCTCCACTTGACTCATACCCCTCTTTTCTCCCTTTCAGCTACCGTCAAACGGTCCTTGCTACCACGATTACTGTGAGGGCACTATCAACTGCACACATTCTTCAATACATTATCTCAAGATGTCAGTTCTTGAGGTGATCAGCGGCATCTCCGCAGTTATCACTCTCCTCGATACCTCGATCAAGATCTACGACAGTGCCAAGAGTGATACGAAGTTATCTGAGACATTTGAAGTAGTTCGACGCCGAATGCCCGTTATCCTCCATATTCTTCAGAGATGTAAGAACGAGCTGGAGCCGGGTAACAATCGTATACCCTCAGATATCTGCGATGCTTTAGAGAAGATCCTTGATTCTTGTGATGAAAAGGCACGGAAATTGAGAGAAATATTCGAAAAGGTCATTCCTGGTGAGAAGGATACATGGGAGAAACGTTATACAAAGGTCATTCAGAGATTTGGAAAAGGAAACAAAGTCGAAGAGCTCATGGCTACGCTAACTCAAGACGTTCAACTCATCGTCAATAGCAATGCGGTGAATTCTGTTACACCGGAGCAAAAAGTCGAACTTGAAGACATTCTTCAAGAGATGAAATCTATTCAAAGCTCGGCTGCTGAAGAGGAGCCACCGGCTTTGGCTTTCCACGGCGGCGGAGGTGCACAGACCAACAATATCAATAGTGGCAATGGTCAGCAAATCAACAACAATGCTCATGTCGGCTCTCAGCATATCTATTCCGGTGAGAAGAAATTATGAAAATTAGCATATAGCACTCTTCCAGAGGGCCGTTATACGTGGCGTAATCTTGCTGGCTGCAGTGAGTGGTTGGGAGTGGATGGCTGCGCTTTTACACGAATCCTTCAAAGGATCCTTACTGCAGCTCTTCTTTTCAATGAAATTTGCTGCCTTTTTTCATTTTCAGTCTCTCTTTCTATAATCGCAATTATTCTTCTTATCATATGGCGTGATCCCCGCTGACTGTTTTCATAGTCACCCTTAGGACCGGTAAAGACGAAGACGATGAAGAAGGAGCTTGGACCAGTGACATTTCAGATGAAAGCGAAGACTCATATTTCTCTCGCGTTCGATGTTACTACTGCAAAGAATATGGACATATGATAAAGAATTGCCCAAATAAATGCGAATGCAAAAGATGTGAGAACGCTAATCCGTGTATATTTTATATCCTTTTTTTGATTCACTTATTTTAGGAACAGGTGGTGAGACAGGTCATTATGAAGAATACTGCACCAAACAAAACGGCCGTTGCTACAAGTGTAGGTAGAAGAAGGAGCCTTATTCATAGCGTCGCTGACATTGCACTTCGAACGGACAGGCGGAAGGTACGGCCATTATGCACGTACATGCTACGTACCTCGATCGGCGTGGCTGTGAAGAAAGCGTGACACTCTTTTTGTTTAATGTTATGCGCTAGGAGAAGTTAAGGTCGCTGCCCTGATGCCATCCTATTTTAGAGTTAGCACCACGGATCAGTTCTCAGAGAACTAGGTCGACTAGAATCCAGATATTTTTTAGGCGTAGGGGCCTAGTGTTGCAATAAATCAACTTTGGAGAATTCAACTATCAGTTGACAACCTTGATGACCCTTCAATTTGCGATAGGCAATTGGCGTTGGTAGTCGATCACTTCAGAGCAATCACATCACTGCAAGAAATTGTCATGGAAATTTATGATGAAGGCCTGAACTCATATATCATAAAGAGAATGAAGAGTTATGGTGGACACTCAAGACAGTGGAGCCTGTGGAAGAAGAGGAATGGGATAAGGATAGAATTTGGGATGAAACCGAAGATGATTATTATCTTTACGACGCCGACGACGGATGGGAGGGGCTATAGTTGGACCGTGTGGTATAAGGGCGGTAGGAAATGACTACTGAGAATCTTCGTCCCAGGACTCCGGCTGTTGGGGCTGAGAGAAGTTGTTGTGGAATGGAGTGTCGTTCATATTGACCCGATCGAAATTCTGTTTGTAGGCCGTCGTCAGCTCATGTGGGCACCAGCCATCAGCAGAAAATGTGAGCGAATAGGAACGATAGTGGCGAGCGGAATCTACAGAGTAACGCGAAAACCCTAAACTTAGCCTACCAAATATATCTCTCCACAAGATCAGCCCAACACTCATTCGTATGGGTTGAGATAGATGAAGAGTTTAGATAGGAAAAACGACGAGACTCAGTAAAGCAGAAAATATCGTCAGGTCCTTACCTCCCTTGTACGAGAACGTTCTGTGGATGATACGGCATCATACGTTGTTTCTTGAGCGCTGAAATACAGTACCGATGCAGAACGGGACATGAAGAAACAAAGGCTGCTTACTAGTAGCCTAATAAGATATAGCGCAGTTTCGGGTACGAACCGAGAAACAAGCGATGTGTGTTAAGAGGGGAAATTGTTTTCGGATTCTACCGTACTGATGATTCCAACTGCTGCAAAGACTCGCGTGGGGGGGGGGACGATGAACGATCGACGTTTTCCAGTTGAGAGACTGGGAAGGCACCGATCAAGGCATCATACTTTTTCAAATTATCCCTGTCTTAAATTAAAGTGGTTTTGCCCGGACAGAGCACGAATTTGCTCAATTTAGGTTATAATATTTTTCAAACACAGCGAGAAATTCGAAGTGGGCAGGCCAACCGAGCACGATTTGAGAGATTGCAGGGAGAGCGGCAACCACGGGGCCTTTGATAACCTTTGATTCTTCGTTTCTTCACCAGGCTACCTCGCAATGATGTGACCAGCGCTCGCGACAACTACAATTTAGATCTCTTGTATATATGCGGATGTTGTGGAAATTTATCTGTCTTTTATTGGCTCTCTGTGTCAATTTCAAGTATAGGAACGCCTGCGAAGAATTTTCTACATACGGTATTGGTTTTTTGGTCGTATATTTCTCGATACAATGGACTATTCCGATCGAACTTTTTGTTTCATCTTCGTTTGTGTACGCCGCCCTCGCCGTTCTATTTTGGCTCGTTGATAGTGTTGGTAGCTGTTAAATAACGTTCCTTCATCTTGTCATAACCTTCAGGCAATTTCAAAATGTGCATTGCGGTAACCTTATAGCACTGTTGATAGAATTCTGGATATGTATCATTGGATGTTATAGTGATACGGTTCGATGGAAGACCCTAAGTTGCCAGATAATGCGCGACACAAACCCGACGAGCGAAGTTGTGTCAGTCCACTCCAAAAAATACGCCCGGTCAAAGCCTGAACAATTTGAACCAATGGACCGAATGTATTTTGTAATTCAATATATTTTATGTGATATAAATTGCTTTGTTTCTATCTACACGGAAGAATTCAAATGGTCAACGGTGGCCATGCTTGCCGTCAGCAACAGTACGGATGCCGCTGATCCACTGGATACAGCTTGCCCCTTGCCCCGTTTGCAGCAGATTTGCGACGATCTCTGAAATCCATTCAACTTCTTGTCAGAAGAAAAGGCATCGGGTTGTCCTAAGGCTGGCGGTTTTCTAGCCGTGGTGAGTTTGGATCAAGAAATTCGATCGACTAATGACGATTTTGATCTCTGCTCAAAGGAACGGTGATGATCAGGCCGTATTGACCTGTGAACAGCTATTAAATGATCAATGGGTTGTGACAAGCTCTATTCAAGATTCATTTATGATTGAAATAATTGGAACTAGATATGATTTATTCCATGCTCTTGGTGCCAAAAGAGCGTTAGTCTTGATGATCTTCATGAAGTGCCTCGGTGCATCATTACTACATCCACGTAATGTAGAACATCTTGACAATTTTTTATCTTCTACAAACAAAACTGCTACAAGCCCTTGTAAGCGAAGAGGCTCCCAATGTCGACTGCCACTCGCTGACCTTCGGTGTATTGACTTGACCAAAGAGTACGATCAATAGATACGACTTCCAGTATTAAAAGCACTTCGAATTGTTGGAAATAAAATTAATATAGTAGCTTGCACATGAAAATAGAGTCATAAAAGGATTTTCATATCACATAACGCGCTATCCAAGCATCCATCCAGTATGTGCCAGTACCTTGTCACCCTTATTCCGCATCTAGAGGACAAATAGGAGGCTGGTCATTTACTTGGATACCTCCTCGCTTTTTCTCAAGTGTGTCATGATATGGCAGACGCCATCCCCCTTCAGACTCTGGCGCTGCAAGCCACAAACGCATCAAATGTCTGCGACGTGCGGGTTTGCCATCTTCATCCAAAGCACCAGCAGGATGATCGGTGTAAGCTGTGCGGGCGTGGAAGACATGTGAATTGCTGACAAACTGAATGTCTCCTGGTGCCAGAATCATATGCAATGATAACTCTGCGCAGGTCTGTTCAAAAATTGCCATTGCGTGTTTTTGTTTCTCCGATAGAGGAGGGATCACGGCATTTGGCCCAGAGTTGAATCTTGATAGAGAGGTGACATTCATTGGGTCGAATCTAGCGTAGACTCGAGGATTGTCACCAGCCCTCTTATTCTCGAGATAGAAGATGCTGCCCCGAATCCACTGCTCTTCTCCTTCTGAGAGCTCGCCTTTGCGGTCAAAATACCAATTCGGCTCACACAGTGTTTGGACAACATCGGGATGTCTTTCTTGTAGAACATTGAAAACATGATGAGTTGAGGCAATGTCTGATTCTCCGCCAGAGAGGGACTTTGCAATGCACAGAAGACCAACGATGTCCGAGCCATCGGTATGAAAATATTGACTATTCAATAATTTAGCATGGCCTTTTCAAGATTGTATTTTGTGAAGGGAATCATTACCGTGCATTTGTGCGATAGATTCGCACTCGGTCAGTCTTAGTTGGGTCCTCGCCCAAATCTTTAACATGCCCCAAGACATGACCCCGGCCATTTTGGCTCACGAAGTAACCGAGATATGTACCGATACCCATGTAAGCTGTGGCACATTTGCGAAGATCCCATTCTCGCACGGGGATTCCTTTGAAGAGATAAAATCCTTTGCCATTGATCAAATCCTGACGGAGAACTTCTAGCCGCTTGGAAAGATTGGGCAATGGGAAATTTGTCTAGGGGCAATGAATAAGTCGTGCTATTGATTCGTTCTTCCTGATTCTTATCTTACCTTTGAAATTCCTGTCAAAGGAAGATCATGTTCAATGAAGGCGTTGGCAGCAGTGCTAATCTCTTCGATCTCGCTTTTGGTAAACTGGTGCGTCCAAAGATCAGGATTTTCACGATAGTCTTCTGCTTTCCAAACTGTCGGTCCATGGTGAACTTTGGGGAACTCCGAGTAGGGTCGCACTTCGGAGTAGACTGGTGGATGTTGGCCTGATGTTTTGTAGCCATCTGGGAATTTCGAAAGATCGACAGGCTCGCTTGCATGGCTTTGAATAGTATCTGTATGCACGACTGTGGTCGACATTTTGGCGACGTTTTTTTATTGCGAAACTGTGAAAATATCAGGCAGAATGTATATTTTGTTTTGACGTGAAGACCCGATAAGGGTTTGCGAAGATATTGAATATACTACTTAAAAGTAGCTAGACCGTAGGAGCTTCAAGTTTGAATACTTGAAATTGAAGAGGGGAGGGGGGTAATCCCCGAATATATACTCCATTATATTCAAGGTTTGCGAGTATCACTATGAGCAGGGTAGTTTTAATTCCCCAGTTGGGAAGTGTTAGATCGGTTCATCGCATCCATCGAACGCGGGTTGTCGGACAATCAAACACGACGGCTTTGTGGCCGAGAAAGATGCAATGTGTGAAATTGCACAAAATGAATCTTGTGGCCCATCGGCTCGTCGGCTGATCGGCGACAAGTCCGATCCATACATAAAGTACATCAACTAGAGTACAGTAGGTACCATAATCACGTAAGATGACGTGCCAATCAATCAATCAGCATTCCATCCTGTATCCATACGTACATACCTGGATATACGGCGACTTCGATGAATACTCGTTTGAAGACTGAAACCTATGCGCGTGTAGAAGTAGAAACAGTGGTTTGTTTCCTTGGCATTACCTAGACCATACTGACTACCCGCATTAGGATCTTGCGGTCTAGACCATCTAAAAAACTATGCGCTTAAGGCCACCCTTTGCCTGAGCTGATTGGTCAATCTCCCTAACCGGTTCTCCTATTGTTTGGGTCCTCCCCCGTCTGTTCAGGTGATTTATGAATTCATTACCTGCCAACCTCAGATAAGTCTGGGAATCTGGTTTCGACTTCAGATCTCCCGATAATGCAATAGGCTCCCCAATTAAGCCTGTCAGGTGGTCAATTAAATTACACATTAGCAACTGGACTCTCCATTTCCGGTTGCGGAAAAGGGCGTGGGTAGAGAGCCGCGGTTGAGTTAGTATACCGAGGCGAAGTAGAGGCGATCGGCGAGATCTAAAACAGATCGCAAGAGTTCAAGTTGACAAAGAGGACGAAAGCTTCATATCGATACCATTAGCTTTTTGTTGCATGGGCCTAACTTGGAGAATCGTACCCAGGTCCAATAGAGGCATGAGTGGGATATATTAGAATGCTACACAGACTATATACAAGTTAAGGGAATACAATTCATAGCTATTCTAACTTTCTAATGTGAAGACGGACGAGTTAGTCCACATGCAGAGTTTACCTGCTTGAGATGCTAATATTCCAGAGAAATCACAGGCACATTTTACTTTCACCAAAGGACCTTTACTTTTCGCTGGAGTATTCTTTTTAGATTAGATAAAACCCACCATCAACGAGAGCTCGAGCAGCTTTTCCTGTATCATAAAATTGAGAGTTTGTCCTGATATAATCGGAATAGCTTGTCAACAGCTGCACATCGTCAGTGTGCCTTTTCTTCATGTTACTACAAACTTGAACTCTATAATACTTTCTGTCTACTCTGACAGCCTCCATATGTCCGAATTACACTATCAACTCTAAGTCAACCCCATTTTAATAGAGTTAACTTCCGACACCCATTATTCCAGGAAAAATCTTGGCACGGGAGATTTACGAGATTGTACTGTGCAGCATAAGTTTCTCATGAATATGGTCTGACAAGAGCCTGGAAGTAAAGATGAATTATGCGGAGCAATGGACATTATCTTAGATCTTTAACTTGTTGAGCAATTCCTAGACGCAGGAAAGAGTATGTACAGAGATCCGGGAAAGGCAGAGCTGCGAGGCAGAGCTGTGATGAATGAGCTGAAGGTAAATTGGACTAGAATCATCCTCTGGTGAGCAGTAACAGTCTCAATCCATATCAAGCCGTTCTTCGGTTACCTTCGCTCTGGTTAATTCGACTCCAGCATGAGAATGAGCTTCATAGCTTACCATGCATTGTTTACCTAAAATCGTTTTGAGGTAGTAGGCTCTTGCAATATGAAAAACGTGCTTGGATTTGAGCCTAATTGATCCAAAATCATATCCATTTTGAGCTAACCATCAAAGTAAGGGGAAATCCAGCGGAGGTCAGACGGTGCTAGTAATATATCACTCATTTTGGGGTAAACTAATTATATTTCATTCAAATTTGCTAATGTTACATCTGGCAGACTTTGAAGGTTTCCGTCGTTTAACTTGAGTTAACAGTCCCCATTTCCTCGTCCATTTGGCGTGCTTTTCCACTCTTTTTACCGTCCACTTCTGGTTGACTCGGAGGACCATTCACAGTGTCTTCATAAGCAACGGGATTTTGGGGCACCCTTTCATCAGAGTATGTGTCTGTTTCGTTCCTTTCAATAATTTGCTGGGCGACATTGTATTCTCGAAAAACCTCCTGTAAAAGGGTCGAAATTTCGTCGTGAGAAATGCCACTGTTGCCATATCTTAACAAGATTGCTCTTTCTTGAATGAACTCCGAAACCTTGGATATTTCAATCATATTTCTCCTTAGTCGCTCCGGGAGCCCTCTCCCTTTAAGCAGCGCTAACAATCCCGCAATAGAGGTATTGAAAGCACCGAGAATTGTGATCGATAATATGTGTTCCCCACCTGACGGTCCCAACGCAGTTATAGTTGCGCCTATTATTATTTGCGCAATTGCAATCAAATTGAAAACAACGCTGATAAGTTGATATTGGAATCTGAGGTGTTTCTCCTTGCGCATCAACTCATTTCGTAGGTCGGCCGTTGCAGCCTCATAACTAACGTAGATCTGAGGCTCGTCATAAGAGTCCTGTGGACTAGATTGATGTAAATCAGACATGATGTACTGTTGGGAAGTTTGAATGGTGTACTTCTAGTCTGAATAAAATGTTCCACAGTAGATGTGTAGAATTAGGCGTATTATTTAACTGTCCTTATTGATATACTTTGCTATATGATCACTTCATTCCGACGTTGTTACCATCCATTTCTTTTCGCTGACGTTGTTTCCAACTGAAGAAATGTACATTGATCACGGTTAGTTCATCCTTTGGTGCTTGCTAAAATCTTATCTTTTTCGTTCTTGGAAGTCTAGAATTGATGAGAATTTGCCGCTCAGCGTCATTCCAAGCCTTGGGCTACATGGTTCCTGTTCCATGGAAATGGTAGCTGAGGTTACTAAAATGTCTCGGTCGGCCGTGCAATATGTCTTCAACTTTGTGGCTGACGCCCTCCTTGGCCCTGAATGGATAGTTGCGACAAAGAACAGCAGATAATGTCTGGGCAACCGTTTGCATCTACAATTTCGTACTTTCTTCATTGCTGCGGGGTTGAATGATCACATGGGGTGTATGATTGAGCTGCAGAATCGCATTCTCTCTCAAATGGGAGACATTGGGAGCTAATCCTTTGGATCTGGCCAACGCGCATGAAATCTATGGTCCTTTTTTTTCTCATTCCGACCAGTCATGATATTTTGAGCTTCGAATGATCGTGGTTTTATTGCCTCTGCTTTTGCCCATCCTGGCCCCCGTTGAACGTTTTGTAACCCTTTTGTAAAGGCTGGATCGGAAAATCAAAAATGTTGTCTGAGTTCAGTTGTTCATCTTTTACAGGTGAGTATATTGAGAAATGGGTCGATCCCTCTATTTCGATTAAGAAGTCTATCCGACTAGATTCCGATTTTACGGTACAAAAAGTAGTACATCTAATTAAAAGCCAAGCTTATCAATATTATACTAGTGACAAGAGATAGTACTAGGAAATTGTGTCTAAATCAGACGCAGAACTGGTAATCAACTGTTTTAATAGAATTTTAACTTTTTATGTCTTCATTACACAGAGAAATATAGCTAATAGATTATAGAGCTGATGCTATATGTAGCACAGTCCCATTAGCTGCACTGTGGAACTTTTAACTGACATACATCCAGTCATTTTATATCACTACTAAATGCGGGTTACCTTACTGCACTCATGATGTAATACAAATTTCTCTTGACATGATACAAATCCATAATCTCTTGACCTCAAAAATACCTCCAATAACTTCCCTTCCCCGAGACCCATTCTATCGTCTTCAGACTAAAAACATATAAGTGGAATCGTGAATTGGTGCTTCAGCCCATCACATCGGAATCCACCACTATGACAGACGAAAAGACGCTCAGTGAGACGATCATTAGTATGAATGAAGCACTAGAGAAATGGAATTCTATGAAACCCATCGTGAATGAAGTGACCAGCATCGTGAAGGAGTATGGAGAGCTAATTGATAGTGTTGGGAAGGCCTTCACAGTGGTCGGTTTTGTTTGGGATATCTATTCGAACATGGAGAAGGCTAAGGAGGACACAGCCCAGCTGCAAAACATGATCCAGCAGATTACCTCCGCCGGTAAGCAATAGGTTTTGGTCGCTACCAATGCTACGGGACACGTTGACAGCTCTTGGGTAGTGGATGGAATGATTTCAAGAGCAGTGGCCGATTTGAAACACCACCTTGATCAGCAGGAGGTCGAGGCTGCCGTCAATGCAACAAAGGGCGTTTTAAATGGCTTCCGCCACGAAGTCCTGCCCTACGTCAAGACATACCCTCTCACCGGCTTTGATGCAATCCAACTCGAGTTGATAATCAGAGATGCGCGTACTGTCATGGAGACGCTGTACGGGCTCATTGATGCTCGTGCCAAAGTTGGCGATGGCGCCGCCATCATGACCCTCTACCGCAATCTGCAAGCAGTCGTACAGTGCAAGCTCACCTTGAACAAGTGGCGACATGGCTTAACACGGGAAGTTGTTGATGAGGGCGAGGCCGAGATGACGCGTCTCATTCAGGTTTGGGTCCCGGTCGTCCGCGGCCTCGAACTTATGAGCGATCTCTCCTTTTCGCAGGGCATCTTCGTTTACTTTGAAGTCGGTGGGAAGCATGGCGCACCCAAGTTTACGAAGTATGCGTATGCGTATCGGGGAGAACTCCAGGGGAAGAATTCAAAAACGGCATTGGTATCACAGGCCTTCATAGATGCTCGCAAGGTTGAACGTAGTCGAGTAATCCCGCAGGAGCTCTTCGAATGGAACAAGAAGCCGTACGAAGTAATGCAACAACTGCGGGACCAAGAGAATAAAATCTTTGCCACCAAGGACTTACACATCGAATCACATGGAATGGATACCTATCTCGTGGGAAATTGTTTGAACAACGACCAACATTGGAATCAAAGAACTCTGCGACTGGATAGCTGCCTCGGGGATAATAGAGGTAAGTGGCTCATAGTATTGACTTTATCTGGACTGACACTATTATGGCAGGGCACTTTCAATGGGGTGGTAGCGAGTTCACTGAGCATGCCAGGAACATCAGATTCAATGCCGCAGAAGGTGCAAGTCAAGTTCCCGTCCTGAGAGGTGAATTGGAAGATGATCATGGCAACTTTTTAAGCAACAGCATAAATTTAGCTGAAAGAATCAATAATCGTGGTGGCGATTTGCTGTTTTCTTGATAGGTAAGGTTTCGGTTGGGTATGCAGATTGTTATCAAAAAGAATGGTCGAATAGTAGATAGTAGCATTACAGCCAGTAAATTGCTGGAAAAACTGGCCAGAACAACCGATTATCATACTCTGGAACACTTGGATTTTGCCAAAAGTAAAAAAAATAAAAAAATTCTCCAGCTGCTAGTAGTCTCCTGAGCAGCAGCTGCATTTATATCAGTTTTCATAAGATTGAAACCTGGAGGAACATCTTCAACATCTTCAGAGCTATTATTCATTTGTGCCATGACATAGAGAGCCTCCAGATCTCGACCCTGCATAACAATCCAGCGAGGAGACTTTGGTAGTGTCAGAGCGCTGATGGTAGCAAAAAGAGCGAATATGATCTGGCTGTAGTGCTGCTATAGATATTTCAGCAGTTTACTGGATGTAATGCTGCTATCTACTATTTGACCATTCTTTTTGATAAAAATCTGCATATGGAACATAAAATGGCACTCCTTATCGGTGGTGTCGGGAATCACCATTGAACGGAAGAAATCCACGTAGGAGAAACCGAAGTCAATGCAGTATGCAACACAAGTACCAACAGCTAGAAGGGTACCTTGAAAATGAACAAGGAATCCACGGTTGTGAGCCTGAGAGCATTCAGACTACCAAACTGGGATCGTAGTAGTATCCAGATTATTTCCAATACCCGAAATGTCACAGCCAATAACGAACTGACCAAAATCCCGCGAATGGCCATAGGAAACAGTTGAAAGAAGTGTACCAATTACCATCAGAACACCCCCAGTCACGAGCAACGGTTTACGACTTGTACACTGACCAAAACAAATAATGGAAATAGTATCGAAGAAACAACCGAATTCGTAGCAGGAATTGACGGTATCCTGTAGAACAAAAATATACACCTTCTCTTGTCCAGGAATATTTTTTTATCGAAAACGGGTAATTTATCAATGAAAAATGTTTGGTATCTTGAAGGATACCGGACACCAAACTCTGGCCCGAACTAAAGAGAGAGTAACCGACAACTGAGGTGAAAATAATAGCCTAATGGAGTTTCTTTCCTCGGAGACCCGAGTTGGTAGCCCGCATATTGAAATGCTGTTTGCTACTACCAAATTCGATAAGGGAGAGAAAAGGTAAAAAAAATGAAATGAAAATGAAATGAAAATGAAATGAAAATGAAATGAAAATGAAATGAAAATGAAATGAAAATGAAATGAAAATGAAATGAAAATGAAATGAAAATGAAATGAAAAT
>Ga0209673_1000776_pt1 | contig 42991 bp, 47 predicted proteins | sample AraplaCol_mMS_r2_2_FD_184274 | JGI IMG/M metagenome (GOLD analysis project Ga0209673, IMG submission 184274) | Arabidopsis root microbial communities from North Carolina, USA - plate scrape MF_Col_mMS_r2 (SPAdes) (version 3) | ecosystem: Host-associated > Plants > Roots > Endosphere | place... | reverse complement strand
ACTTCGCCGGCTCATACTTCAAAATTTCTACTTCCAAAAGGAGGGTATCGGCCTTAATATGGTGTATGAAGCTGGGAATATTAAATGCCTCGCAAGAACTATATGTGCTCTTCAACAAGGAAAAGCCATGGAAACCTCAGAGGATGGCGAAACGACCATGCTGAGCTTAATCCGCAGATATTCAAATTTTGAGAGACATACCCCCTTCTCAGTTCCGAAAGCGAGCTCCAGATGCGTCATTCTTACTGGTGCTACAGGGTCTATCGGTGCCCACATCCTCTATGAGCTTTTGAAAGACGACTCGATTGCAACTGTCTTCTGTCTAACTCGGCAGAAATCCCCACGGGAAACTGTCCTCCAAAGTCTCATCGACAAAGATCTTCATCTTTCAGTTGAGCAAGTCTCACGAGTCACAGCACTTTCATGTACTCTGGACCAGCCCAGGTTGGGCCTAGATCAAGATATATTCAACCAGTTGCAAAACTCAACGACTCACATCATCCATGCTGCATGGCCAGTCAACTTTCATCTTCCACTCTCCGGTTTCGAACCACATATACGCGGGCTACACAATCTTATTCAACTTTCACTATCTGTTCGACAGAGTCATCCGGCAGTTCTGCTGTTCTGCTCTTCCATCTCAACAATCTTACGGTCTCCCATCAAAGACATTCCGGAGTCCACAGCTAAGCTTTGCGATGCATATATGGGATATGGCCAATCTAAACTGGTTGGCGAGCAAATCGTCAATAATGCACACCAGACAGGGGCACATGCATATTCTCTTCGTATAGGACAGGTATCGGGTCATTCGAAGAAGGGCCTGTGGAATGATTCTGAGGCCCTGCCTTTGCTTATACGGTCCGTTTTGACGTTGAAGTCATTGCCGGACCTCGATCAAAGCTGCAATTGGCTTCCTGTGGATACTTTAGCATCTTCAATTGTTGAGATAGCACAAGCATGTGTTCGTTCAGGTGCTGCGGAAAGAGAAGAGATATGCAACACCTCTGGGGAGATATCGAAAGATTTAGAGCATGAGAATGATTCGGTGTATAATATTTGCAATCCTCATGATTTCTCGTGGTCCTCAATGCTGTCCACTTTGAGGAAAAATGGCTTCCAGTTTGAGACTGTCTCTTTCAAGAAATGGTTGCGGTTGCTGCGTGAGAGCGAGAAACGTGGCGAAGAACACATCAATCCTGCGGTCAAATTGATCGACCACTATGAGGCAATGTATGGAGATAATTCGCAGTTGGGCCCCAAGAGCTTCAGAACGGAGAAGGCTGAACGAGACAGTCTTACATTAAGGAATGGGCGCGTTAGAATTATTGACGATGGGATACTAAATTGTTATGTGCGGGACTGGTTGAATCGGTGGTTGAAGGCGTAATATCAGTTGGAGATCCGAGAAAGGCATTCAAGGGAGATAAGTAAATGCATTGAACATAGATTCGGACATTGAGGATTTTTCTATTTATTAATTCATTGATTGACAGAAGAACGAGTTTTAGCTAGGATTGTGTGACTATCATGATCTATGGACTAGAACAAAGGGCCTATATTACATGTGACGAATTCAAACAAGGACCACCACAAAATGGAATCGCAGGAACGCTGATAGAATAAAGGAAAATCAGTACAATTTAGACTGCCATGGCAAACCCGAGAGCAACGGCAAAGACCGAGAATCTGGCCGACAGCTTGTCTGCTCCACTGGTGAAGAGTGCAAAGTTGCCGGAGCTGCTTGGAGTGCCTTGATAGGTGCTACCAGTGGGAGCAGAAGGACCACTGGCAGTAGGAATCAAAGCCTTCGAGGTTTGCGGGTTGTTGGCAATGGCGCTCGCAGAAGCAGGATTGACACCGGGAGCGGGGATGATAGTGGGCAGAGGACGTTGCGTCGAGGAAGATCCCTTCTCGTCAGAGGCGTTGGAAAGGGCATCGGCCCCAACGGGAGTCGTTGGAACTGAAGACTGAGCGGACTGAGTAGTATCGGCATTGGCGTTCTGTTGGTGTGTTTCACCAGCGTTCGTAGATTGTTGAGCAGCTGGAACTTGATTGGTGGCTTGGGTAGGAGCCGACTCAGCGACTGCTGGAGATGATTGTGCAGTTTCTGCAAGAGCGGGAGTCTCTTCAACAACTGTTGTTTCAGCGACTAGGGAAGAGGTGGTTGTAGAGACAGATTCAGCGACGGCAGTATCGTGATTGGCAGGAACAGCAGCAGAGGAACTCTCGGCATCCGGGCACAGAGTAGTGGTAGCAGTAACGAATTCAGTGACGTATCGGGTGGTCTTCGCGGAAGTCTCCTTAGTGGCAGACTTTACAACAGCTTCAGTGGGAGTGCTCTTGGTGGTTGGAGCGGCAGCAGCAGTTGTAGAAGGGGTCAGTTCGCCAATGATACCCACAGCGTCCGAGGTAGCAGGAGAGGCAGCAGTGTGGGTTTCTTCTGCCGAAGAGTTCTCGATAGGAGCAGCGGAAGACTGGGCCTTGGCTTCAGTTGTGGCAGCTTGAGTAGTAATAGGAGCAGCCTGGGTAGCAGAGGCTTTAGTTGTGGTGTCTTGAGCAACAGAGACATGTGTAGCAGTGCCATGGTTGGCGGCAGTGTGGGCGGTTGTGGTCTCTGAGATTCCCTTAACACCAGTCTGATAGACCTTGACGGAGTTGATCTCCCAGTAGCTTTCCTGAAAAGCGCCAGGGTTCGAGGCAACATAATTGTGGCAGCTTTGGAAAGAATCAGAGCCAGTCATGGGGCAACCGGATTCACCGAAGACACCACCAGCCCAATCACCACAGAAGGTCACATCGAAAGTGAAAGATTGAGGTTTGAAGCTTTCGGCAACATCACAGGCATCCTGCACGAGAGCCATCGGGGTACCGAATTTGCTGACATCGGGCTTGCCATTAGTGATGGACTCAGGGATCTTCGAGCGAGGGAAGTGCCAGATCTTGAGATATTCCTCGGTCCATTCCATAGCATAGACACCACCACCTTGTTTGTTGAACGGAGTGCCATAGCTACCTTCTTGGCCCTCGATAACACATCCGACAGTACCTAGATCCTCGCCACAGCCAGTAGCGTTGACACTCCCAGACATACCAGTCTCAGTAATACTGCAGGTGCCAGCAGTGTGCATGACGATCTTATTATAGTCATTCAAATTGACACCCTCAATAATATCGATTTCGCCGTCATTGGGCCAGTTCTTGCCGACAGACCAGAAGGCAGGCCATGAGCCACAAGCGCTGCCAGGCATATGAGCAATATCGGCGATGACAAGGGAATGATCGTAGTACTTCTTGCTGCCGATGCGCACAGAGTCACGACCTTTATCGCTTGTGGAGATTTTCTTTTCATGATCGACACCAAGATAAACACTGCCAGAGTCCAGGACCTTCACCAGTCCCGAGCTCTCAGCGGTACTCTTATCGACATAGTTGACGAAACCATTGGTAGGGTCATCCCCGACATGAAAGTTGAAGAAATCCAGAAAGTTCTCACCTTCCCAGTTCTCGACCAGCGAATAACTTGGACCGGCTGTAACAGAAGAGGCCAGGCCCAGAAGGAAAAGCGAACCAGCGCTGAGCGAAAGTGACGAGGAAACCATATTTCCTCACAATGAAGAATCAAACAGGTAGAAAAGCTTGGCTAGCAATTCACTGATGGAAAGGAGAAAAGCAGCGCGAGGAAGAAACGAAGGGATCAGAAGGAAATAAAGAAATAATAAAAAGAGAGGCTCGACAATGCCGGATCGTCAACAAAAAGGAGCAAAAGAATGTACGCGTGGAGAGAAAAAAAAAAAAAAAACAGCGGAGGCCGCCAGCTTGGGCAATCTCTGGCATTTTGTACATCCCTGGAGAGAATCCAAAGAACACTGTAGGCTAAAGGGACTTCTACTGCTTGGCCTTTTCACTCCACTCATGTCATTCTCTCCACCAGTGACAAGCCTCCAGTGCCTGATCATTGTAACATATCGAAGCCCCTGGGCCATGGCAAAGAAATGGACGGGACTGCACCAGACCAAAAGCTCTATAGTCTCTGTAGTCTAGCCCTAAGTCGTCACTCCACCCGGCGTGGACAATCACTCATTCTTCATGAAAGTGGAGATCTCGCAAGGGCGCGAGTGGTCATCGTCCGGCGCCTAAAGTGCTGGTAGTGTCAACATGAAACATGATTGCTCAAGCTCCAAACCACCGGTGAAACAGGAGAACACCACTAAAAAAGCCATCGGACGAGCTCCAAAAGGGGTGTGAAGAGATTCAACTGGCCACGGAATAATCTCCTCGTCTCTTTGAATGGCACTTGGGGAGCCAAAAGTTCTGTTTCAGTGCTGGATGATCGAATGAATCATCTCACATTCCAATGATGTTGCTGTGGCGCGCCCATGTCGATCCGGAGACTACACCCGCGAAGATGGTGGGGCTCTCCATTTTGAACGGTCTTAGAATAGTCCCTGCATGAGAAGAGAAGAATAGTATGTGACTTGGAAGGACTAAATCTCAGGGTTGTGATGAAGTGAGGAATTTTGATGGTGAGACGTTGGTGGGAAATAAAGGTTGAAATGCATCGGTGATGCTAAGACAAGTTGATATTGACTGTACAAAGAAGTGTATATAGTTTGACTAGATCGGGTTACAAGTAAACACTTAGAATATCATTAAATCAAACAACTTTATATTAGTAGTCGATCGATAATTACATGTTACGCGAACTTAGGGAGTGCAATGGTGAAACAATAGTGTAATACTGCATACTGCATACTGCATACAATGTATAGAAGTGAATGCATTCTTGCTTTATCACTTATTATAATTATGATTATGACTCACAATAGTATGACTTGTACAAAGTGTGATGATCAAGTTTGTATGGACAGTTTACATACAGTAGAACATACTTCTGCTGCACTACTGCGTCCGTTCGAGATAGTGTTCAAACTAATGGATCTCATTGATTTCTAACATACTACAGATAGCTATTTCATCGGGCATTTGTTCATTCTCTATGAATCATCAAAGAAGTTTATAAATTAACTGGCAATGGTCGCGTCTTTCGCAACCGATCGCTCTTGTCGCCTTTATCCTGCGCTGCAAACAAAGCCATCAGCGACTCTTCGCAAAGTATCCCCCAACTCCACACATACCAAGTGGTTCATCGTAATACCGATATTCTGCACTCAAAGGATCCTCCATTTCCAGTTCAGCCACGGGTAGAGGAGCGATCTCGTAGGGCCCTGGATTGGTCCCCGCAGGATGCAGGTTTTGGAATATTCGGCCGTAAATCGAACCAGAGCCATTGACAGTTTCGAACAGACTGCTCTCTTTAAAAGGATTCGGCATGGTGAATGGCGAACCGATACTAGCAGAAGCGGACCCGGACAAGAGCCAGATACAAAATTGTGGACAGACCCAAGGTAGGAGATGAGATCAACCGAAATCCGTTTCGTTGAAGCCGATGCCGACTGTCGCGCGACGAAGAATCACTTTTCAAGCGGTGATGCGATGATGACCATAGCGAGGGGGTCGGGACCCCTGTCCGGCTCTTATATACCATCTATTGCACTCATATTGGCCACTACAGCCACTCAACACATGTCTGACATCAGTTGAAGCTCATTGAATCCAGTCCATAGAGAAGGTGGCATGAAGAGGCAACAGCCCATTCCTGAAGAATTCACAATTTGGTAGTCATCTCCATCTACGGAGGAGCGAAATTCAGCTGCGAATCGTTGGATTGAATTGTGATAAACTTGCGGGAGATCGATCATCTTGGCCAGTGCCAGTGGTTCCTCTTTCATTCTCACGGCTTTCAGATCCCAGTTCCATATAGTCAGCGTCTTCAAAATACTATTCATAGGTATGGATGAGAGAATATTTCATGGCTCGGGATTGGGCTTCCATAATTTGCCAGCACGACGTTGCCATGACGCAGCGCTGGCCCAGACAAGAATTGGAAATGCCAGGCCATATTGGAGCTAGATGACTTGTCTAGCATTGGTTCAAGTTGCAATGCCTTATTCGTAGATTTTGCTTGCTCCACGCTGAATTTTGCAATCAAGTCATTTGCAGATTATCATGTCGAGATCCCCTGCTAACGAAGAGGTGGATGTCACCGCTGAAGAACGAGTCAGCGCAATGCGTCAATATCAAGCGTGAGAACACCAATCTATCTCTCTCATTCCGAGACTTTCTAACGCCATCTTTGTAGGACGCTAAAAAGTCCCGATGCTTCCAATGTCACTAAAGAGGAAGCTCGTGACCTTCTCAGCACCGAGTTAGGTTGGGATGAACCTCAACGTGAAGTATATGCACCGGCTGAGCATCAGAATCCAGCCAGTATGAAAGCTAGCAGTCGGGCGTTTAATCCACATTCGAAAAAGGACAAACGGGCAGCGGAACTTTGACTGTACATAAGACCCCGAGTTAATGGCGGATGATCTGAGATATCACCTGTTGCTGTCATCTGGTCTGACCCAATCAGGAGCAAATCCGGACTGTCTCTTATTCGAACTGTATGCATTTGTGGATTTGTCAATCTTATATTTCGGAATTTCCCTATGAAACTCCTTTTTTCCACCATAAGACAGTATTTATGTACGCCCGAAGAGGAAATAGACATAAAAAATAAGATAAAAAAGAAACTACTCCTCCGGCTCAGGACCCGAATACAGATCTGGATCAGGCCACCGGCAGAAAAGATCTTTGAGACGATCCAGTGGGGCTGTGATGAGGGCAGCCGCTGTCTCGTAGGGGGGACGATCTGGCAGCGAAGGATGTGCACGAGTTGGGGCAAACCATTTCGTACGGGAAAAAGAACGAGCCAAGCGGTCACTCTCCTCTGCTGTGATGGCCGATTCCAATTTGACCAAATCAAGAGTCTCTTCGGTGTGAATGTGGGCTGCCAAATCATCCATCAAGTCGGTGATGGTGGGGACGAAGCGTGGGTCGGAGCAATGAAGATCTTGGAAGATTTCAAGCTTCTCTTTGATCTGCAAGGAATATTTTTCAGCTCGAGGCTGACCCTAATTGAAGACAAAGCTTTGTACGGAATTGGTATAACTCACCTGCTGATGGGGGTGGGGATGAAGATCCTGCTGCTCTTCGTCTACTACTGGATCATCACGAATATTCTTTTCCATCGCAGGGAATAATACAACCTCCTCTCCCACCAGATGACGGGCCAGTTGCCAAGTAAATTGGTTCTGATGGCGGGTCTGTTCATCCTCGTCAGCGGCATCAATAATGCGGTGGTAACACTGGGCCAGATCCCGATGATCGGCAGAGATGGTATGAGTGATGCGATTCATTTGGGATACAATCGAAGAAACATCTGGGTGCAGTTCAAGCGGTGATCATTTTGAAAAATGAGAAAGAACAACACGCTTTATTAGATACATGCTGCAAAGGAATACATCTCTGGAATGCGGGAGTTGATCCCACCAAAGAGAAACGAGTAAATGAACTTCACTCTGACTCCAACCAGTTGGAGAGCTTCAAAATGGGGGCACATTGACTCTCTCACACACACCCTTCTCTCTCGGGGCCAAGTCATCAGACTCCACTCGGGACAGTCAACAGACATGCGCCTAGTCTTGGGCTTCTTTGGGTTTGTCTTTGTCTTCCTCTTCTTCTCTTTTCCTTTGTCACCTCCCAAAGTCGGCAGATATCGCAGATATAGCAGACAGAGACAGGGACAGCTGCCAGTATGAATGTGGCCTCTCGGTAAGACTTCTCATCGTGGGCAGTGTATATACTGAATCTATTCAGGATGTAATGTATATATACTTGTGCTGCTCTAGATTTCATGGACTTCTACTACTTTTCTCCCTCCCCTTGTTCTGGCTATTGACGGATGATGAACAGAGTCCAACCCCACGGGAACCAACCCAAGACTGTCCAGCCCGAGTCAAAACCCACCAGCCAAAATGTCTTGTCGCGGGGGATCTGTGAACGTCTTTCTGACTGGCTATGGCCAACTCAGTGGGGCCATCCTTGCGAGACGCCGACTCCTTCATGTTCAACCCGCCAGCCCTACGCAGACTGTAAAGCCTGTCGAGAATGGCACGTTGACTGTGATCATGCCCGGCCTCAATGCTCTCACTGCACTCAGGAACAACTCTTATGTTTCTATGTTGACCCGACGGCAAACCCCAAGATGAGAAAACGAAAGCCCAAGCCAAAAGTCCCCGTTCCAACGCTCAGACCTATCGTCCCTCCGACTAAAGGTTCTCCCGGTCCAGAACGGACCCTGACCCTATCAATCCATGACCAGTCACGATCCACTTGATACCCCAGTCTCATAACGACATCCGACGACGTACAAAAAGGTGAAGAATGGCCTTATAATGGTATTATTATACTGAAGATTGCTTTGGTGGTGAAAATATACTTGGGAGTAGCTCAGTCTGAAGGGAGTGCATTACAAATGGAGTTAGGAATCTACATTACTCTCATCTCTCAAATCCTCCAATAACACATCTCTCAATCGAATTGTGAAGCAGTGGGAATTCAATTCTTCTTCCTTCTCTCTCACTTCTATTCCTCCCCAGACGGGGTAAGAAATGGGGTCAATAGCGGGTCTCTTCAACTGACATCCACTTTCGGCGCCAAGGACCAACAATGGCGATAGGAAGATCTTGATCTCTCCACCTCCATACGGTACTACCCCGACCGACAAGCAATTACGGAAGCTCCCTGTGTTGTATATACATATGAACATACAGTAGAATATCTCGGCGAGCCGAATCGGATCAACCCCGACAGCATCGCCATCGGAGGACACTCGTCCGTGGAGCACTGTGGCCCGGGGAAGGTCCACCATCTCCTACATAGCAAGGCCATACCCCAGGAAATTGAGAGCTACATCTAGCATTTGCCAAAGTAATAGATTGACACCTTCTATTGGTTCACTATGATCCGTTGAAAATATTGTTGTGTGCTGCCAGGAGGCATCCTTAAAAAGAATATCGTATATGATATTGGCGGATATCTAGGATAATACGCTATACTTCTTCACCACACCCATTCAATGTACGTCAAATTGTGCATATGCTCCATTTCTCCCAGACAAAGGATCATGAAAGATATACTCACATCCAAAAGATGGACGCTGAGTATCGCCGCTTGGCGGATATCATCCTCCACCAAGCCCGAGTCCACCACAACCCACGCTACATTGTAGCTATCGCCGGCGTTCCTGGTTCAGGAAAAACAACGACTGCCTCAGCAGTAGTCAATTATTTGAACCAGAACTCGACCACCCATGCATCTTTACTCTCAATGGACGGGTTTCATCTTTCTCGTCATGAATTGGATCAACTTCCCAACGCTAAAGAAGCTCACATTCGTCGCGGAGCACCGTGGACCTTTGACGTCTCCCGATTCGTGAACTTCATGCAGACACTACGTGACTGGGCCGACAATACGCCTTTATTCCAGGATGCAAGTCGGGATTCTAGTCATATCCTGACCGCACCGACATTCGACCACAATGCCAAAGATCCCGTTCAAGACGGTATCTCCATCACGCCAGATTCTTCAATCATTATCGTCGAAGGGAACTACCTCCTCCTTGACGAGCCTGGGTGGCGAGATCTCTCTCGACTCTGCGATTACCGCGTCTTCGTCGACACAGATCTTAGTGAAGCGCGGGATCGGACAGCAAAGAGGCATGTAAAAGCAGGTATTGAGAAGACTCTAGAGGATGGGTATCGCCGAGTGGATAGTAATGATTACTTGAATGGGGTGTCTATTCAAGAAAAGCTGATTATTCCGGATTTAATTATAAAAAGCGTTCCTGTGAATGGACAAGCATAAAATGAAAGGGCCACACTCCATGCGCCCTGCATGACATCTTTGATATGACCCTGATCTGGCGTTGCAAGAGACTCGTCTACTGTTTGATCTCTTGTTTATGGAAGATACCTGTATATATCAGCGATCTATATGAGACACGATCTGATCATATTTGGCGCGTTCATGAACATACCAGGGATTTCTGGCATCCAACTTGCGCGCGCCTTGCAGAAGAACTCTCCCTTCGGTGGCAACGCCTCGGGGGTGTCCAAAGAGCCAACCACAATATAACGAAATTTATCCTTAGCCATTTCCTAGAAAAGATAGCAATGTATCAGACAATGATCCAGTTGAGAATATTATCGGAAATTTGTACCCCATATTCTAAGATAAAACTACCACACGTATCGCAAAATTCGCGGTAGATTGTAGTGCCCGAACCATTGTCAGCCGCATGTTCTTTCGGGGAGCCTTTTGTATAGCGAAAGGCCTCTTTCGGAACCTTGGAGGTCAATCCATAATTCGTTCCAAATGCTTTCTGATAATCTTTAGATCTCTTGTTTCGGCATGGTGATGGTGGTTAGGGAGAGTTTACCTTGCAATTCCGGCAGTGGCATAGCGAAGTCCGCGCATCTTCTGGAGATGCAAGTTGGAGTCGATATTCAATCTTGCGACAAATACATGATCCCGTAAGGTCTTGCATGATTAAAAAGCTGTATTCATTAGCTCAAAGGTTGATCTGGAAGATATCTGATTTAAATAGTTGTTGAGCAGAACAGGATATTCCCATGGAATAACGTATTGTATATTCATGACGTCATATCAAGTAGCAGTCGAGGTTTTGCTTCAAAAATATTTTGGAATATCGAATTGCTACTCTTTGAATGACTAGGACAATCACTGTTGTTCGAATCTTCGATATTAAGGTGTCTTGGTTACTACTCTACTCAGTTCTTGATACACTTCAGATGTTTAGACAACTTCATGTTAGGGTTGAACACTAAGATATCGGGTTAGAAGCTGGTACTGTGCATTTCTAAATCACACGTCGAGCACAGTTGGGGTTTCCCAACAGGCTGCATAGTCAAAACAGTCATGGAAATGATCATGATGAATTCACACAAACGCCAGGGTAGAGGACAGGATCGTCAAAGACCTCCACCCAGAAGATAACATAAGAGAAAAATAGCTGTACTATATGCAAGAGGAAAGAGGTATCAAGATATTTAAGCATCGCGAACACGAGCCTGTCGCTTGGCTGTGCCGATATGAGTATTGTGCACCTTGGTAGCAAACTTCAAGCTGGTCAAAGTCTCCGACATATGCGCTTGCAACGGGCTGACCATGACAAACATGAGTGTTTTCGAGTTGCCACCAAGGGAGAATTGGAGCAAGTAAGTAAGCTGGATCGATGTGTTAGAATTTGGGAGCGAAGAAGAAAAAGAAATGTATCAGACGAATAATTTGGAAAAGAGCATACCTTGCTGTTCCTGTATGGGATATGACCACCATCTTTGCCTTGTCCAAGAGCAGCAATCACATCACCCAAGGAACTAAGGCTACGGTTGATATTCTGGGTCTCCTTGAGACGTTCGCCTGTCGCCCCGCTATGGCTCAGGCGCTCGCTACCAGCCAGATCGACTAAGTTGAGGGTACCCTCGCTGCGCTCGCCAGTGATATGATTCTCGCCAATGAGCTTGAGAATGAAGACAGAATGGGATCGCGATGACCGCTCGTTCGCCTTGGTGGCAGCCACAGAGCGGTTGGCATCCGCGTTCTTGAGAATAGACTCCACCATTTCGGGCGAGTCCAGCTGAACCGTGGTGATATCGGTGATAATTGTCTTGCCACGCTGCATATCATGACGAATCTCATGCTTCTTCTTGTCCAGCTCATCGGGGTTGCCAAGCAGATCATTCAGGTTCTCGTTGTAGACTTCCACAAAGTTGCCAGCCATTTTATAGCGCCAACCCTTCTCTTCCAGACCTTGAGCCGTTTCGTATATTTGGTGGACGGCACGTGGGATCATGCCATCCTGTGAAGACATAGTATGAGTCTTACCACTACCGGTCTGGCCGTAGCAGAAGATACAAACATTATAACCATCGAGAGCGCTCTGGACTAGTTGACTGATTTCATCGAAGACTTCGCCGTTCTTCGTGCGAGGGCCAAACACACGATCAAAGGAGAAGTTATTATTCTTGCGGGTGACTGTGCCGAGACTGCTCTTCTCTTCGGGGCCCATGATGTTGATCTCCTTGGCATCTTCATTCTCATCGGGGTACTGCATCGCCGCAATGTGGGTAGCAGGCTCACTGTTCAAAGAAGGGCGGACACGACAGAAAACACGGATGTTACCCTTCAATTCCTGGACTTGGTTGTGCAGTTTACGACGTAGCGTCTCCTCTCTGCGCAGCTTCTCCTTGACTGCCTCAGTTTCAGCCATAGCGTCCATCATGTCTTGATTGCAACGCTCAAAGGCTTGAGACTGCTCCTCTCGTCCACCCTCAAGGAACTCTATACGGGCTTTGAGGGCTCGGATGGTGGATTCCAAAGTGACACTGTTGCTGCTAGCTGTGTCTAGATTCTGACGGAGCTCGTTGGTATGTTTTCGCTCTCGGTCCAATTCGGCTTTAGTAGCCTCCAGGTGGCTGTTTACAGCATCGATTTCACGAAGTTTGCCTCTCAATTCCATTTCGGTCTGCTGAAGGGCCGAGGCGTTTTGCGAGGTCAAGTTTCCAAGCTCGCGGACGCGCGAGGCCTTTTCGTCCTCAATCTCGTTCTCATATTTTCGTCGAAGGTCTTCCATCTCGATCTGATGGCGAGCACTGAGAGCCTCTATGTCTTTCTTGCTGTCCTGACGAATAGATTCCAGCTCGACTCGCTGGCGCATTTCAAGATCGTCCATGGCAATCTCTTGCTCGCGCTGTGCAGACTTCAAGGCGTTCTCTGCAGAATTGAACTGAGACTTCAGGACCTCCATCTTCACCCGCAGATTAGTATTGGTTTCTGTAAGGGCGTCGCGGGACTTCTCCAGCTCGTCAACTAAGGCAGTGTGTTAGATCGATAATTCTAATTCTTGATCTCAATCAACTCACTCCGTGCTTTGTAAAAATCAACCGATTCTTTCAGGCCTGCGCTACTCTGACCTTGTTGGTTCATGCGCGACATGAAATGGTTAAACATATCGTCCATTTCTTTTTCTCTCGACTCCTGGTCCCACCGGGTATCTAGAGGGCTGTTAAAACTTTTGATCGTTGAATTCTTGGTAAGGAATAAAGGGATGGGTTTTCTCTTGGGGCTGTACTGAATGGGAACGAACGGAGTCCGCTGGGTTTGAGATTCTCTCGTGATGACAGCACGGCACGAATCTCCCAATCCTCTTGGAGTAAACGGAGTGTAATCCATCTGAACCTGCGAGGATAATGGGTATGACACGCCATTGGAGACATGACTATGCGCAAGGGAGATATGGGAAAGCTTGGAGCTCAATTTCATAACACAGTCGTCGAGGGACGACAGGAGTATATCATTGCTCCGCGGGTCCAATCCTTGAGGGGATCCACAAGAGACGGGGGAAATGTCATGGGATAAAGGAGAACATTGCCTACCCTTTCTTTTTCCAAGGATGCTTCCTGCTGCATCATCCATTCGAGTATCCATCGATGTGGCCGGGCGGGAGATCGAGGAACCGTGGAGCTTTCGAGTCCCAAAGGATGACGCAGGTCTTGACATTGCGGATGTCGGGCGAATGCTTCCAGCACCAACGGTAGATGAGAACCCGCCTGTGCCGGAGCGAGTTGAAGTTGAACCGGGTCGGGACATGGTGGATGAGGCGTAGGAATTGCCGCGAGTATGCGGCTTTGTTGTGCTGGTCGTATGTCGCATAGTTGATCCCGAACGCTTGATATCCGTAGGGTTCGGGGCTTTCGGTCGAGTAGCTTCACAATCATCATTAGCCATCGGCATAACTCTCCGATACACGTTTGCGCCTGGGATATGGGTAGCTCATGCATACGAGAAACACTGGTCGCCTTGTTGGCGATACTTCCGGGCGGCAAGATACCCGATCGCGAATTCGTTGTAGCGGAAGTCATTTCGCGCAAACCTGGTTGAGGTAGACGCGACCGAGTCGACGCTCGGAGGTGAGTCTGCGACGAAGTGGTTGGTTATGATGTTGATCCTGCGACGTGAGGGGTGTTGCGCATCAACATACCAGATTCTCATCATCCATTGTATTAGTAGTAGGAGTTGGCGATCGCCAGGGCACCGGGGAGTAGATGATCCGGGCAAGAAGAGACAATTCTCGACCGGCCACAATTTCTTCTCTTCACTCTCCTCTTTAGGTCAAACTGTCGTTTTTGACGAAGTAATCGACGATTGCGAAGGTGGAGAGGCTTCTCGTTCCTCCAGAGACGCCGTAAACAAACGATGAGTCAGCATATGCTAGTCCCAGTCGGGCTAGCGTGCGTGATTTCCCCAAATACCGTAATTTTCGTATCAAATACATTATATGATACAGCACGTGACTCTTTCCCTCCAAAAGTCGACGACAATCGCATTTGCTGGGCCTGTTGGATTGTGAAATGCATTTGTCTGATTCAATCATCATCTGTATGTTCATGCACATTGACTCGTCTCTAACTACACATACATACAATCATACACAACATACATACTAGTTACAACAACAACAACATCCACCTTGCCACGCCAATCGCCGCTGAGCGCAGCGCGGACTCCACTCGGCCCGCTTGAAACACCCAAAAGGCCCCAGTTCCCGCATTCCCTCAATTGCTGCTGGTGGACAGCTGGGTCTTCTCCGTTCAACCTTTGTCTTCATTTTGTGTTTTTCTTTATAGATCCTCGAACTTTTTGGGGTTGTCGATATTCACAATGTCCGGGCGTTTTGTACGTGCCTCTAAATATCGTGAGTATCTTTAATCTTTGAGTGTCCCGCACCTCCAAATGATACCGGCTGACCGTTGTTAAATCTGGCAAGGCCACGTCTACGGGCGTCCGACGAAAAAGGTACTGTTCATATCTGACCTGTCTTGAGTGTTCCATGCTAATTCTTCTTTGCGGAACTCTAGGACCAATGTTACGATAACTTGCGTATCTCGAACAATGCCTGGGATACCAACCTAGTCAAGGTGTGCAATCCCCTCGCGCCACTGGCCCCCTGACGTTTCGCCCCAATGTCGATCTAACGGTCTCTGATATACTAGGTCAATCCGAAATATTTGTCGGTCAATTGGCAAGCAAGCGGTGGTGGAGCGTTTGCTGTGATTCCTCTGAATGAGACTGGCAAGCTCCCGGAGCGCATTCCCTTGTTCCGTGGTCACACTGCCGCCGTACTCGACACCGACTGGTAAGGGATACAACGAGAAGAGCAGACAAGAAGGGCGCGCACTTACAATTACTCTTCAGGAATCCTTTCCACGACGATATCATTGCTTCAGGCTCGGATGACGGCAAGGTAAACCCTTTTTTTTTTCTTTTTTTCTTTTTTACAGACTCGGATCCCGGGGCTAAATGATGATCACTCTTAGGTCCTCCTCTGGAAAGTCCCCGAGAACCATACTGTCCGACCCGATCCCGAGGCCATTGATAGCATTGAAGATAGCTTGAAGCCTTTCAGCAGACTGAGCAGCCAGTCCAAGTGAGAATCCACCACCATATACGCCGGCGACATGCGCCGTGAGCGCCCAAGACTAACCTTTTCCCCCCTGTAGGAAGGTCGGCCACGTGTCGTTCAACCCCGCTGCCGAAGACGTGCTGGCCACGACCTCATCGGATACTGTGAAGATCTGGGATATCAAGAATGAAGCTGAGAAGCATACCTTCAACGCTGGCAACATTGTTCAGTCGCAATCGTGGAGTGCCAATGGAGCCCGCCTCGTGACTACGGTCCGCGCGGATAAGAAGGATGACAACAAGTTGAAGATTTGGGATCCTCGCCAGGCGACTGCTGTCTCCGAGACTAAGGGTCACGTCGGAGCCAAAAACAGCCGCGCCATCTGGCTTGGAGAGCGCGACCAAATCGCCACCACTGGTTTCTCCAAGTTCAGTGACCGCCAACTCGCTTTGTGGGATATCCGTGCCATGCAGGAACCTATTACTGGCTTCATCACTCTGGACAAGAACTCTGGTGTCAACATGCCCTTCTGGGATGACTCCACTAACTGCTTGTACTTGGCTGGCCGTGGTGATGGTAACATCCGCTACTTCGAGCTGGAGAATAACAAGTTTGAGCCTCTCGACGAATACAAGTCCGCCGATCCTCAGCGCGGTATTGCATTTATGCCGAAGCGCGGTGTTAACATGCACGACACCGAGTTGACCCGTGCTTATAAGACTGTTGACGATACCTATATCCAGCCAATCTCCTTCATCGTTCCTCGCAAGTCCGAGACTTTCCAGGACGATATTTATCCACCCACTATTGGTCTGACCCCAGCCATGAGTGTCGATGAATGGGTAGGCGGCAAAGAGGCGATTCCGCCCAAGATCTCCATGGCCAGCTTATATGATGGCGAGGGTGCCAAGGAGGTTTCGGGTGTTCAGGACAAACCTACCACCTCCATCGATGCCCCTGCTCCTAAGCCCGCTGAGCCTGCTCCTAAGAAGAGTGAGCCAACACCTCTTCCAGCTGCTCGTGAGCCTGTTTCAGAGCCAACCCCTGTGGCTCGCCCTGCCGCGTCCATGAAGGATCAGGGTGCCTCGATGGCCGCAATGGTGAACAAATTTGCTGACGACAAGGAAGACGAAGCGAGCACAGCCGATGAGGATGATGACTCCAGTTTTGAGGAGGTCTCTAAGCCCATTGAGCGTACTCCTCGCTCACCTGCTGTTGAAACCTCGTCTCCTCGGGTGAGCAGCCCTCTCCGGCCTAAGGAACCCGAGCCTAAGGTTGAGTCCAAGCCTGAGCCCAAGCCTGAACCCCGTATCTCGGTATGTCCCGCATGTTCCCTCCACTATTGTTTTGCCTCTTTTTCCCTTTTTTTTTTTTCCTCTACTTGCTGACCTTCATCTAGACCTCTACCACCCCCACTCCTTCCACCAGTGACTCCGCCGTCCCAAGCAGCTCCATCTCCAAGGAGCTCGCAGAGATTAAGAGTTTGATTTCGGCACAGACTAAGACAATTGCCGCACAGGCCCAGCAGGTGGAGAGCCTGACCGCGGAGATTGAGTCCCTCAAGACTCACCTGAAATAAAGCTGTGTGATTTGACGTTGTTTTGCACGTTTGCAGTTTGTAATGTAGTGACTACTGACTATCTGGTGTTGGCGCTCCCTGAACATGCACTTGGAAATGATCTTTGATCCCTTGACATAAGAGAATGCACTGCCGTGGATATCGTGTTTGTGTTTGTGATTGTGTTTATTTATTAGCGGTTCTGTCAATACATTGACTCCAGTTCAAACAATAAAATACTACTAGTATACATACTATCTTGAGCTTCTATATTTACAAGTTGGAACTTGTAGATAGAGAACGAACTGCGTGGTAAACTACGTTATTACTATATAGTTTGGTTCGTTACTTAACGAACTACTGGTCCAACGGTAGTACTTAACTTACTCAATATTGGAATATTCGCAAAGAAAAATATGAATTATTGTACTACCCGACATCCATGTGATCGATGTCCATAATTTATAATATTGTATTATAAATATATTGCAATTAAAATAAAAGGAGCAGCATCCATGCAGAGAGAAAAGAATGACTCCCCCGCGATGTACTTCCGTGGGCCACAGTTAAATATACTTCCAATTTCAACATGGTAGATGGCATGTGTATCACACTAAACAATAAATTACTAGTAGTATACAATACTATCTTGAGCTTCACTATCATATTAGTGCTACTTAGAATATCAGGGAACATTATAAAATTGTACTCTGTAGTATTTCCAGGGCCTTGGGTCCTCCTTTTCCCAGTGGCAGCGAAAAACGCCATGACTCATTGAGATATAAACACACTCTACCCACTACCCCTTTGCAGACGGCACATCCTATTTCAAATACATGCTACTGTGAACTCTGCAATCACTTAAGAGTGATCCGAATCCAAACATATAACCTACTTTATGACAGACTCCTTCCGAACAGAACTTCGCATGACAAAAGTCCTCGAAGGACCCTTCCTAGATTTAAATATCAACACATTGCCCTCTACTCCACACGAGACCTTCAAAGCATGGTTCCGCAAAGCTGTCGAATTGGGCGTACGTGAGCCTCACGCAATGACTGTATCAACCGTGGACGAGGAAGGATACCCCGATGCCCGAGTCCTGATACTTAAGAACGTCGATGAGCGGGGTTGGCATTTCGCTATCAAAGCGGATAGTCCCAAAGGCAAACAACTCGCAAAGACAGGACGAGCTGCTCTCACCTTCTACTGGCCTGATCTGGCTCGTCAGATTCGGATCAAGGGGAAGGCTGCTCCACTGCCTGATGAAGAAAGTGCGCAGGATTATAAAGATAGACCGGTTGAGTCCAGGATTAGTGCAATCGCGTCGAGACAAAGTGAAGTTCTTCCTGGGCCTGAGATCTTGCAGGAAAGTCTGGCTAAGACGGCGGATCTATTGAAGGAGGATCCATTTGCTGGTGTGACCAAGTGGCGGGTTTATGCTGTTGCGCCTGAGATGGTGGAGTTTTGGCAGGGCGATTCCAGTCGTTTACATAAACGAGTGCAATTTCAGCAGACGAAAGAGGGAAATTGGCAAAAGCAGATGCTTTGGCCGTAGACATCTGCGAAGCAATCCAGCTGAGGAGTGAATATTGACTTGTCACCAGCACATAACGGTAAAGGACTATTGACAAAGGGATGCTTTTCAATGCTAGTAATCTTCGCTCGAATCATAACGGTGATACATCAAATCCATACATCGTCAAAAATATCTATAGAATCGGGTAAAATTCAAGCTCATCACCAAGTCTTCCTTGTCCTACTCCACATCTTCACAAAATCAATCTTCTCCTGTACCCCCAACCCAACTCGTTTGACTCGTCCCAATCGAGCCAGTGACTCGCCCACCTGATCGAGCAAGGCTCTATCAGTGGCGGTAACTTGGCTTGACTCTTCCTCCAGTGCATCAAGGGTGTTAGTTTCAAATGTTGACTTGCGGGTCGACCGTGCTGGCGGGGTATCAAATGGACTAGCCCCATGCTGAACGTACTCCGCAATGCGGACACGAATACAATGCGTTGGCTTGCTCAACAGAGTCCAGATGAAGCTGAGATAGCTGCCAGGAAGCGGAGTCACCACGTCCACAGGGGTGTAGCGGAGGCTGACAGGGAATATCTTGGTCTTTGCAGGAACACCAAGAAGAGATTGACCGAGGGGAAGAATTCCGCGACTATTGGTGGTGGTGCACTCGGGGAAAATTACGATCGGGCGGTTGGGGTATTTTGAGACCAGCGATGCGACATCGACGAGCTTCGTACCGGGCTCGGGATGGACAGAGGGTTGCGCAAAGGCGCGCAAAATGGCCTGGAGGAGGGAGATGCACTCGACCTGTTTGGTGTTTGGATACGACGCAGTGAAGATGGGGTCGAAGATAGCAGCCAGGTAGACTGCGTCAATGGGAGAAGTAAAGGACGAAGCGATGACCGAGCCAGGCTGTGGGAGACGCGCTTGTTGGTGTTTGGAGAGGGATCTAGAGTGACATATGGTGAGCGAGAGAGACAGTCGCATATTAAGAAGCAGTATTATATCTACCCTTTTCGCACGCCGTCCACCTGAAGGTCAATCCACCATATACTGGGCACCCCGAGGATACACCAGAGCGCGGCCTTTTTCCCCAACGAGCCAATCGGTAGCCATTGCAAGACAAGGAAGTAGGCGACTGTGACGAAGAGGAAAAGCGGCAGTCTGAAGCAGAAGAGAAAGATGCGCAGTGGTGCTTGAAGACCGAGAGGCTCTGAGGGGATGGGGAGGAAGGGCGCAATGCCCGAGCCTATTCTCTTGTTAATCAAAGTCATGGCATTTTTGGAAGGGAAGAGAAGGGAAGATGAAGATGAAGATGAAGATGATAGAATATCAATGATGAAGATGAAGAGAAAGAGAGAGGGAGGGAAGGAGGGAAAGGGAAGGGACTTGCCTCGATCGCGGAATTGTGAGAACTTCTCCATCGCGCCTGCCAAAACTGGAAAGCTGAAAGGGAAGGAGATTCAATTGAGGAAGGAACGATGATAAGCCACGTGACTGGTGTCATCCTGCAGATTCAGCCTAAATTGGAGGAGTTGCCGAATCGGGTAATCAGCTTAAGGTGATAAGATAGGATATAGCAGTAGGTACGGTACCGTATATATATCTATGAAAGCAGTGCAATTCTGTATACAAAAGATGATATATTGTACATTGAATCAATCATGCAAAGACTACTCTTCAAACTCGCCCACGACAAAGTCTTCATGGCGAGGAGCGGGTGGTGGAAGACGAAAGACCCAGATGGCGGCGGCCACCATACAAAATAAAGAACTGGTGACCATCCAAGCTAGTCCGATCCAGAATCCTCCAAGACGAAGACCCAATTGGAAAACAGCAGTGATGGTTAAACTAGCCACGACATTGCCAACAGACTGAAGGATTTCAATCACTGTATATAATCGGGCAGTTTGATCCCGATCAACGAGGGTGCTGATGATGGATCTCGTCAGAAACACAAATCCGGACCCGGACGCCTGGAGCATCATACTGGGAATCAGAGTTCCGATTACAGGGGAAAGACCAATACCCAAGGTGCCAAGCGTAAAACAGATAATACTCCCCCGGGCGAGGGAAAGGTCCTTTTGCGTAGAGGAGTGTCGGCTATCAAGGTAGTATTTCTTGAGGTACGGAAGACCCCATAAAAAGACCGGAATAGTGACAGTCGGTCGAAATGCGACGAGCAGATTCGCCTCCGCCACAGTCCAATGGTATCGGGTCGATATATATTGCGTAAGAAACCAGGAAGACCCACGACTGAGTCGATAGATCAGGAAGACCGATAAAAGAAGAAGAACGGATTTATGGTCGAGAATGAAAAGGTATGGCCGAACATAAAATCGAATATTCGTCCGAAACGTATCCCACCAGGATCGGACCCGCGATGTGGTCTTGGGATAGCTCCATGACATATGCGCATCCATTGACGGACGCGTATTCATTTCACTGTCGCTGTCATTGCTGTCATTGCTATTGTTGATGTGCTGTTTGGGCTCGGAGTCATTGTCAAATTCCGACAATTCCACATGTACACCATCAGACTTTTGCGAAGTAAAAGCATGCTTGGTCTCCGGGAGCAGGAGGACCAGAAACAATCCCAGAAAAAGAATGGTGAAGCCGATAAAAAGTGGGATCCAGGGATTCATGGCCATTAACCAAGAACTGGCCGCCGTTGAGACGAAATCGGCGCCCATCGAGACAATCCCAAACTGAAAGAACATTTTGGCCCTAAGAAATCAGTTAGCCGGAGAAGTAGCAGCAGCATGGGGTATTAACCCCGATGCAATGCAATGTACAACCGCATACCTTTCAGATTCAGTCGTCACGTCCGCCATCATTGTCCAAATGATCGCAAAAGCAACGACCGGACCACCTCCGATCAACCAACCCAAGGAAGACAACCAAATCGCGCGCAAGGGAAATATATCAGAGAACCACATCACCGCCACCGTGATAATAGAATTGATCGCAAATCCAGGAAGACCAAGGGCGAGCGTTGATTTGCGACCACGACGATCTGCCAGCAGACCGTAAGGAAAGGCCATCGCGGCACCTGATAAGCATTTGGTTAGAGTATATAACAGAGCAAAGGACAGCGACCAAGAAACATACTCAAGATACCATCAAAAAACATATGATAACCCTTCACAGCAGCCAACTCTGCTTGAACCTCCGCCAATTTACATTGACTCTCGGGGACATTCCCATTGGCATCGATCTGAGAGGGATCGACACCGATATAGTACTGCCGACAAGCTATAGATTCTAGAATGCGCACCATCGGACCCTCTAAGAAAGCAAACCCAATATCCACAGCCAAGATCATCATGAAAAGAATCAATTTCAGACGAAACCCGATCTTCTTCGCCGTCGCCGCATCCTGGTGCTTATCGGAAGGTTTCCCTTCGGAGGGACCGGGTCGGGAGTTGGAGTTGGAGGAGAGGAACGGAGCATCTTCGCGATCATCGCGGTCGAATTCAGGGGGTTGGCTCATGATCGGGCATTCCGTTAAATGACGGGTGGAAGGGAGAGAATTTTCTACACGAAGGTAGTAGAAGTAGCCTGGATTTAAATCATGAAGTCGAGAGAGAAAAGACGGAAAATAAAAAGGAGTTGAAAGTAAAAGAAACTCAAGCTGAGCAAAGAAGAGTCGTGGCCGCTTTGAGTCGCAAGCGGAACGTCTTGGCTGACCCACCTCTTTTTTATACAAATACGTACTATGATAGTAATTGTATACATGGATGTATACAATTGATTATTTATATAATCTACATTATAATTAATTATATATATAGTGAAGGGAACAGTATTTAGTTTATTCAGAATACTATGTATTATACCTTTGTACTTGATATCCTGCTTCTTCAAAAAGACTCCCCCGCGCTTGTACTACAGCCGACAATTCCAGCAGAAACTCGTAGAGTATCACCACATTCGTTAATACATGACCAAGAGTTGCGGTCGAGGATTCTTCCCTTTCAGGAGTTTCCTCAACGTTATCCTCGGAATTCTCTTCAGAGTTTTCCTCATTCTCCTTAGGGGTAGTTTCACCTTCAGTCGCATCTGCTGCAACTGTAGGCGGAAATGGCATGGCAAGACGTCGACGAAGAGCTTCTGCTGCAGCCGTACGCGAGGCTGACGATCCTCGAGAATCAATTGGACGTGCGGTGGATTCACCTCGTATCGCACTTGGGGCCATAGCGGGCGAACCAACATGAGCAGGAGAACGACCTCGAGATCCGGGCAAAGAGGATTCGGGAGATCCTGGGAAGGCCGGACGAGGAGGGCGACGATCCGCTGATCCCGGGACTGCGGGCTCAGATGGCTCACGTGAAGGAACCCGTGTCGGTGTTTGGGGGCGATCTCCCTGGTGGAGAAGTTCGCGTCGAGCAGTGATGAGGACATCAAAGTCCGGAAGATCTTTCTGCCACTGACGGACCTGATCGACTAGTTTACGCAGGGCCAAGGTCAATGTCGGAGCTGCGCTGTCTGGCCATGTTGGGATTCGATATGCCTGACGAATTTGATCCAGTGCATCATCAGAAGACGGTGGTGAAGGTGTAGCGTAGCAAACCGGGTCGACCAGGACCCAGCCATCCAAAGAAAATAAATGCGATGAAGCTAGGCTCATCAATACCCCGGTCAATGCAAGATTGACAATCACACTATTCGTAAAGAAAGAGTCCAAACAGCTGAGCAGGCCCTGTACAATGGGATCATCCTGCTGAAGCTGCTGGGGAAGAGGAACGACTTTCTCGGCCTCTTCTTCGGTCACTGGGAGGCAAAGGCGGGATTCCAGAACCCAAGTCGCATCTGCCACATAATTGTCATAAGACTGATTGAGTGTTGGTTCTGCCATAATCGATGTAGCGAGACCAAGAAGCTGTTCGAGCTCTGCGTTGAATGCACCAACGGATCGTTGACGCGCAGGCTGGCTGGGAATGGTATGAACCAGAGACCGTGCAAAAGGATGATGGCGTTGTAGAACAACATTCAGGAGACGAAGTGTGGCAAGCACCGTTTGGCGATTGGAAGATTGTAGACCGAGCAAGGCCAAATCACGCAGATTGAAGAGAGATGGAGAGGGCTGAGCGGCCTCGGATGACAATGCGGCCAGCACATTGATCGATCTCCGACGACTGGCCGACATGTCCATTTGCTGTTCGGGAGCAGGCGAGGAAGCTAGAAGGAAATGGAGAATTCGATGGACCAATTCGCCCTGCTCGACCGAGTCTAAGATTCGGCAGAGATATGTGAGAACTGCAGCGGTCGAGCCACCAGCTACATCGGATGACTCCAATAAAGAAGGGTATCTATTTTTCTTTCATCAGCAGTGATTATAGACTCTCGTTTTGCGATATACTCACAGTAATTGTTCAAGAAATAGTACCTGGAAGTGATCTAAGAGTGTGTCATTCACCTCGGCAGACTTGCAATGGTCTATCGTGTCTTGCCAGAATAGCAGATATGACATGAAGGTGTCCATTGCTTCATTCAGAGTAGGCTGTAGGGCCGTCTCCTCCTTTGCGTGATCAGAGAGAGCGACCACCCGGGGCATATCGTCATCGGTGGGCAGATATTCGAGACTACAATGAAATTAGTTGCTGGTGTTTAGTCCACGATGGAACGATAAATCCTCACCTGCCTAGCTGACTGTAGAGAGCACCCAATCCAATAGCCATCAAAGTGGCCAAGTCGCTTTCGATCAACCATCGTTCGAGACTCTTCGATCGGGACGCAGTCTCGATGAGATATAAAAGACCGGTTCGCGCAAAGTCACCCGCACTCTTATCACTGTGGACATAGTCGACCAGCATATAGAACAGCGGGAACTCGTCTTTGCGCGTCGCACCCGCGAACTCGGCACCACTGGGTCCTATTGATTCGGTATCTGATCGAACGGGAGTTGCGCGTGGTCGAAACCACGTTGATAACGTCTCCGGCTGCAGACGAATGTTGTTGGCGATCCCAAATAGAAGTTCCACCAGCAGCGTTTCTGTCTGATCTGACGATTTATCGGCCTGGCGAACCAAATCAATCAAAGCGCGAGAAAAGGCCGTGGAGATGCTCTCCTTTTGTCTTCCTCTTCCCCTCTCACTCTCCTCTTCGGTCTTTAACACTCCGGCGTGGATCACATGGTTGAAGAAGATGGCGGCGGATCGGACCAAGTCATCATCGTGATACGCGAGAGCAATCAGGGCGACAGTCACGAAAATGCGCGAGTTGACGGCGGTTTCAACGCAGTTGTGTGGTGATGGCCCGCGCGACTCATCGGTCAGGAGGAAATTGAGGCGTTCGAGATAGGTGCGCGCGAACGCAATGGATTCTTCGACGCCACGGGAGGAATTGGAGTTCCAGAAATGCTACATTCCTCTTTGCGTCAGCCAAGGGAAGATCAAAAAACCTCGCCCAGCTCTTCCACATACCTGGAGGGCATTGCAGTCATGGATAAACACCGAGTGTCGTTCAAGCTCGGAGGGAGGCCACGGTTTCTTACCGGCGATAAGCCGTGTCCATTTGGAAGAGAACCACTTGTTGAGTTAGCTCTGACTTAGCGAATAGTAAGAAAAGCCAAAAACTTACGGACATTCTGCTCCGGCATGATTCCACAAGAGGGGAAGAAGTGGAAGTTGAAGTGAGGAAGAAAGTTGGGGGGGAAAGGCTGAGTGGAGCCGGTGGACACTCGCAGTTCCACTTGGCATTCACATTTACATTATAGATAGATATAGATAAATATAGATGAAGATGTAGATATAGATAATTGTAGTCTAGATTGATGGATTGATGATTAGTAGCTGACTATTCGAATCATTCAATCAATGTGTTGATAAATATTCACAGAGAAATTCGCTGCCCAGGATACATCCAATTGAGCATCCAATGAAAAGAAAAAAAAAAGAATAATGAATAGATCAATGATATAGAAAGAGTCCCTCAAAATAATCCTCATCCAGCCAACGCCTCCAAAGAAATCAACAAATCCAAAAAAAAGTCCAGCAGAACGGCAAAATAAGGCCATGTATGATATAATATGCGCCTGGTTCTCCCCTTCCCATCTAACATCGTCAAATCATTGCAAGATGCATCCCATTGCCACGTTTAATCACTCTCCTCTTTTGGTTTGCGCCCTCCGCGCTTCCGACGACCTTCATTTTGATCACTGCCCTCGCCATCTTCATGTTTGCGACTAGCAGGTTGGTCAGGGACTTTGGCGATAATATCGGCGAGGAAGTCCAATACTTCGTCCTTGGCGACAGCATGTTTCAAATGAGATGCAGTGACACGCTTGGAATTCCGCTGTTTGGCCTCTTGAGCGGCTTTTGTGACTAAAGAGATCATGAATAATTCGAGTGCTTTGGCTATATCCAAGAAAATCATCAGTACAAGGTGAAAATACAGAAAGAAAGATATAAAGATTGAGGGGCACGTACACACGGCAATCGGAGTGACCTGAGCGACTTTACCGACATCCTCGTCGGCTTGCATAATGCGCTTAATGCGCGCAACGGGGAATTTGGTCTTGACTTCAATTCCCGCATCTGGGGCTGGCGCATGAGGGGGTTCCTCCATCATCTCCATTGGGGGTGCGACATTCATAGCGACAGGCGGTTCAGAAATCGGCGCGTCTTCAGGTTGGAGGCGAGAAGACCGACGAGCCATTTCGTCCCAGTCTGGTTGAAAGGGAGGTACGTATTGTTGTGGGAGCCGACTTGACGAGGGCCGTTGTTGGTAGGCGTTAAAGAAGGGCGATTCGTCGTACGAGGCACGGTGAGTAGTAGGAGATGAGGACGCGTGAGGAGGCGGGGGAGGATTTGCGGTAGAAGGAAAAGGAGAAGAAAAGTCAGGAGATCTTGGACGATAATTATCCTCTGTCATGCTGTATAGTCGGTTGACCGTTGATTAAGTGAAGTGGTGCATGGTTGCAGGAAGAGAGAAGAAGATAAGAAGAAAAAAAGTATGAAGTTTCTAGTTGAAGTTGAAGTTGGGGGGCGGTCGCGCTTTTTAAGTTGCGAGTGGAGCTGCAGTGTTTTCCTTTCTCTCTCTCTCTCTCTCTCTCTCTCTCTCTATACACTTACACTTCTCATTCTAATACACTCTATCATTCATTTTATATACTTATTCTATTTTATTTACTATCATCTATCATTCATCACTTCTAGTCAATGACGATACTGAGCTCGGAGGCTGCCAGATGAAACCACTCGGTATCGCTGGGGCTGCTGATGGTCATAACTTGATCTAATCTGAGGCTATAATATATTACTTTCTATATGTATTTAATCTATCTAGTTGATCATATTCAATTCCATTCGAATCTACTATGATTTCCTCTGTATAATCTCTTTCTACTCTGTACTGCTATAATCGGCTGCTCTGCTCTGCTCTGCTGCTCTCCGCCACGGACTAACCTTTCTCCGTTCTATCACGCCGATTGAAAACTTGCCAATCTTCAAAACTTCCTCCCTCTTCAAACTTTCTAATTGTTCTTCTTCTCATTGTTGTCCGGCTCTTTCGACCCTGCCCAATGGCTGCGGCAGACCCGCCGGCTGGTCTTTTGGACATCGCCAGGTTCGTTCAAGCTCTCCATGCAAAAGACAACTACTACACATCTGGATTATCTTTGCGGAGCTGTCATGCTAACTCGAAACTCCACTTCCATATAGCACTCTCGCCCAAGATGAGATTCCTTTCAAGCTGCGATGTGCCATCTGCAACAAGCTGGCGGTGAATGCATTTCGCTTACCATGTTGCGACCAATCCATCTGCGAGACCTGTACGATCATCCCCACTCATTCACAATGTCCCACTATCCCATGATGGCTAACAGGATTCTCTTTCCTTTGCTGTTTCCAATAGGCCAAATCTCTCTTCCAAACACGTGTCCCGTTTGCGCACATACTCCTGTCTCTCCCGATCTTTGTAAACCAAACAAAGCACTGCGCACCACCCTGAAGGCATTTTTACGAACCGAAGAAAAAAAACGTGAAAAGGGACGACAGTTGGCCTCGGCCACCGCGACTCCAGCCAGCGAAACCCCTGCGCAGAGTGAGGCTCCTCCTTCAGAAGCCACACCCGACCAGAATGGTACCATAGGGAAATCACCATCTACCCAGGTGGTAGATGATGCCCCGCAGCCAGATATCGCGACGTCGGACGAGGCCCCCCGTGAAGACACTCTGGCGGAAAGCAACCAATCCGACACTGTACATGCCAACGAAGATTCCAAAACGGCTCAGCCTGTCACAGAGGTCTGATTGGTCCTATCAGTACCCTAACATGGATATACAGCTAATGTTTGTCTAGCCCGAGGTTGCTGGTCAACCCTCCGAAGCCACTCCTGCTGTCCAGGAAAGTACAGAGTCGAACGACCAAGAAGCAGCAGTTGACCCCAATGCTCTTCCATCAGCCGCAGCCGAGAAGAACTCGCCGCAACCCAACAGCAATATGATGAACATGGGCCAGGCTGGCTTTCCAGGCATGGGCTGGAACGGTATGAACCCGTTCATGTCCAACATGTTCAACTTTCAGAACCCCATGGGTATGTGCATTCACTCTCATACATCTTCAACTTCCGGCTTGCCAGTATACTAATTCTCCCTCCCCAGGAATGCCCATGTCAATGGACCCGATGGCCGCAAATAAGGGGATGTTCGGAGACTACGGAATGAACATGGCTGGAATGGGCATGGGCATGGGAATGAATTACAATGGGCAGGGCATGTATGGATCTTCAGAATGGAATGGCTCATGGCAAACCCCTCAAGATAATTACAATCCAAATGCTTTTGCAAATGGCACAGGCCCTCAACACGGAGGAGCATTTGGCGGGCCTAATATGTCTTATCCTTCTAACTCGGATTATCGGTCCGGCTACTACGGTCCAGGATATGGTCGTGGTGGTTTTCGAGGTGCTGGGCGCGGTGGCTATGGAGGCTTCGCCCCAACCTATCCTTCTCATGGCCCCGGCCAGGAAACACCGAATGGTGCGGTCCATAGCACCGATGAAACTAATATCAATGGGGACAACTCCCATCCTAACGAGAATGGCGGTCCAGACCCCGTATCCCAAGAAAGTACTACTAAAGGAAACTCGGAATCCACGGATGATCAAGGAGCAGTAGGCCAGCAGCTACAAGGTATTCCCACCATTGAATCCTTGGATCAATCCATGGCAAATGGCCCTCCAGGCTATCAGGGCCCAGGTTATGGGCGTGGTGCGTTTCGAGGCCCTGTCGGTCACAGTGGTGGCTATTGGGGTGGTCCAATGCATACAGCTGGGGCATATCACCAGCCTTCGATGCCGCCGAAACCGCCGGTTGTCGAAGGCGCCCCAGCTGCTCCGAGAGGCATGCGACAAGGTCTGCCGAATACTAGCATGCTTAGGCAGCGCGCTTTCCAGCAAGCCCGAGTTTCGGGAGGTAATAGCACACCAGTAATGTCGCAAGGGTAAGTTCGAGACATCTAGTTTTTACCACCTCGATTCTAATACACATTGACAGTGAAAACTCCGAACCTCCCCATGACCACACAGGGTCAGCATCTCCAGCGCAACAATCAGCCCAAGCACAGCAGTCCGGTGTGGAATTAAGATCAAGATCGCCTTCTGTGAGCCGAAATCGCCGTGCTCGCTCCACAACAGCGAAACCGGTCGAAGATGATGTATCGAATCGTCGTGGATCAGAGTCAAAAGACCTCGATGATCTTCATGAAAGAGTTGCCAATGAGGGCCGATCGCTGGGCGATGAAGATCATGAAAGTGAACGAGGAGGTCGGCGGGATGAACATCGTTCACGTCGATCTAATGGTCACCGCAGCCGAGCGAACAGTCGCAGCCCCATCCGGAATAGCGACAGCCGCAGTAGTCGACTCGCGACGGTGATTGACGATAGACAACCAAACAGCTCCAAGGAATCCGCGAAGACAGACGACTCCCGTACCCTGACCAGTCGAGTCAGCAGTCATCGGTCAGGCAAAGAGCGACCTGATCGCCGCGAAGAAGATCGTGACCGAGATCGAGATCGAGACAGAGCTCGGCCCAGCCGTCGTCGTGAACGAGACCGAGACCGAGATCGTGATTCCGATCGAGATCGCCGACGGGACCGTGAAAAGGATCGAGACCGTGAACGAGCACGCCAACGCGATCGCGAGCGTGATAGAGACCGCGAGCGAGACCGTGATCGTGATCGTGATCGCGGACGTAGTGATAGAGGCAAAGATCGCGAGCGAGACCGCAAACGAGCTCGTCGTGATCGATCCGAGTCTGCACATGCAAGTGATCACTCTTCACATCCACGAGCTCGACGTCTAAAACGTGAGACCGACAACGACCGCAGAGATCATCCTTCATCCCGGTCACGACCAGACAAAGACAAGACCAGAGAAAGAGAGAAAGAGAGAGAAAAAGAAAAAGACCCTTACACTCTCGCACGAGAAGCCGCCAATCGCGAAAGAGTCTTGAGAGAACAACAAAATCGCGAAGTTAAGTCGCAACCAAAAAGTAGCCGCCGTGATAGTCGACAGGATCGTCTTGTTGGTGGTCGTCGCATTAACTTCAAATACGAGGATGAGCTTTAGAGCAGTTGGTCTCTCGTATCTCTCTGATATGACCAAGTCTTTGGTCTCTGTGTTTGCTTCTGCTTTAGTTTCTGCATCATAAAAAGTCTCATGGTGGGATATGGCGTCCAGGTCAGTTATGCATTGAGGTCCTTGGTTTGAATGATCTACTTTCAAGGTCTTATTTTGTGGAAGTACTTGACTAGGGCAAGGTCACACTGTATGTTATTAGATAGCTGAGGGACATCAATCGTCTCTAGTACATAAATTTATTGATTTCCTCCCTCGGAATTCCGAGTCGACATTATCATATCTCAAATTAGTACCAGAGGACTTGAAGCTTACAGTCAAGACTTTTCCAATATGAGTTACAAGAGTTTGCCCTAATTTGAAGTTCAAGTTGAACGTGTTGATCCTCTCATCCTCGCTGGGTAGTACGTTGTAGCCGTTCAGTTTCATTGCAGATACCCAGATCAAAGACTGTCAATTCTGAAATTGGAATATGGAATCACAAAGTATCATTCGAATGTAAGTCATTAAAGCTATTCCTGACCATTTGCTTTCATTCTCCCCATCCATCTTTTGGCGCTCGGACCTGACGAACTCGACAAAGGATTCAATGATGGCAAATTGATATCTGGCTGCTCGAGCCATTCAAGATTGCTCTCTTTCAATTTGCCCTCACTGAGCTCGAGCATTCGTCCGAGTCCTGCAAGCGCCTTTCGATCATAGAACCTTGTCTCATTTACTTCAATTTTGCACATTATGAGTGTCATCTGCAACCTATCCAGAGTTTCAGAAGTCTCGTTACGATGCCGTGGAATTTGATGCTGTGGCCAGTCCTGAAGATGGAAAGACTCTTACATTTTACGCTGGCCGACCTGTCTACAATGGTACTCTCGGTGCTATTTTCGTTGATCCAATTGTCCAAATGATGCCATTATGCAATTTGAAATATCAAAGCCATTGCGGTATTTTTGAAACAGCTTGAAAGAAATCAACTCTTTGAACTATAGAAAGCATAAATTTGAATGAAAAGTATTCTGGTATACCAATATCTCATCTGCTACCAGTACTAGCTATAAATGAGGTGGTATAGCTCACATACCATCAATTTCGTGCAGCGCATAGTCTCCTAAAAACCAGTCCAGAATCTTGAAAACATCCACAATTTCATCATGTTAACCTCGGATAACCTCCCACGTATAGCGGGAGAAATTGCTCGTATCTTAGATGATGTTGGCATTCCAAATATTCTTTGGGGGTATGCAGCATTGGGCCTGGTTGGACAAGTTAAGGCTTCATCTGTAAGTGCAGAATTCCAGTTTCTTAACACCTTCAGCACTAACAAGCTTGAATAGGAAATTGACTTCGTTATTCCTGACGAGCTTCTTGAAAAAGCCGCAGATACTTTAGTTGCGCGAGGATTTGAGCTTTGCACCGCCAGAAAATGCCCAGCCAACGACGAGCGAAAACGCGCACGAGCTCTAGCTGCTGTTCATTTTGACGCTACTCCCGATAACGATACTATTGGCCCCATTCAATTCTTTCCAAAGTCACACATTCTGTGGTGGCTCAAGGAAATCCCAGCTGGTCACCCTTCTCCCGATGATGAAAACCTGATTCTTACCAATGACCCTGGTCTCCCCGAGAGACCCCAAGCTCGAACGGCCACCTCACCAATCCATCGCAATTTATATACAGGTTATGAGGAATTTGTAGGACCTTCCGGGCCCTGGACAGAGATCTATCCAATTAAGATATTGAACCCGTCTTCCTTCACCGAGGCTCTACTTTTGCTTTACTGTCGTGACTACCATAACCCAAATGATCATGATGCCTTGCAGCTTGGGTATGATGAGTATTGGAAGCGACTAATTCTTCCCATGGGCGAAGCTAAGGAGGATCAAAGTGCAATTCTCAAGAAGAACCTGCGACCCGAGTTTCGTGAGGCTTGGGAGAATTTCAACATGCCTGCTCAGCCTTATGGCTGGGAGTATCTCCATGATGATCTTCGCGATTCACTAAGAAAAGCTGACAAGCTGACTCGCTTCCCGGGAATCTTTCGGCTTTATCAGTAGGAGATCGATTTTTCGTGCCATTGCTATCGGTAGTAAACAGAGGGGTGTTTAGGGGGAACTGTTTTATAGAGTTTTGCTCTGTTCAATTTCTCGTATCATAGGAATAGGGTCAACAGTAGAGTACTAGTCTATATAGGAGTATACAATTAAGTGACAGATTCGTTCTCAGTAAATTTCAAGGTTTCAGATCATACTCTCATTTCAGCTTATTGTAGAAAGCGAGGTACCCAGAGGATAGTGCTGCAATTAACTCACCCTTTAAAGATTTCCTTTTTACTACCTAGGATTCGAATGAATAGTGAGACAGAAGAATAACAATTTGATCAATATCATAACATCGGATTAGTTATTTCTAGATAAAGATTAAAAATCATTTTTGTAAAGAATCGCCATAGGGCAAGGTCGTGGAGGTGTTGGAGGTGTTGGAGAGTCTCCACTGATGACGCTTACTTACTCGCCTCCACCTCCACTTCCACTTCCACCTCCATCTACACCTCCATTTCCCACCTTCACACCACGGACTCGCAATATAGACCCCGAGAATATGGATCAAACACCAAGGACTGATTCTGAGACAACTCTGGTCTCCTCTCTCAAAAGAAAGCCCCGAAAATGCCAATATTGTCAGCGGGAATTTCGGCGACACGAACACCTCCAAAGGCATCTTCGCATTCGTATATATCTCCATTTGCAGATCGAATCAGTATCAACGATGAGAGTCAACAGACTGACGTGATTCGTTTACTTAGATACCCATGAAAAGCCATACAAATGTGCCAGCTGCGGTGCATCATTTGGCCGCCGTGATCTTTTGAAACGGCACCAGAATATTGGTCATTCCCCCGTCACTCCGTCTGCACAGCGGCCATCACCAGTCACAAGACAACCTGACGGCGACTCCACCTTCCATGGACAAGTCAATTCTGTAGCCTTGGATCATAATGGAAGGATATCTCCATGGGAGACTCATCCCTTTCAATCAAGCTCGATAACACCTGTGCAACATGAACACACCGGACAGGTATATTCTTGCGGTAGTAAGGATTTCACCATATGCTTCTCGGATCCCACTAATCAAATCCATCATTCAAGTCGAATCAGTTCTCAACCAGCAAGATCTTCTAGCACTTGAAGATCTTGAGTCATTTAGCCACAACCTAGGGCTAAATTCAGACTGGTATCTTCCGACGGAGCCGAGTATCACCCAGATCTTTGCGGGTGAGCCGTCTATGAACTCACTTCCAACGCCATCGTCCCCGTATCCGCTTCGGCAAGAAAATCCCGGGATAGATCAATCACTGAGCAAATTACCAGTTGAGAGAGAAGCTGTCGGTAAGCCAATAATATCCCAAAATCCTTCTCGAAAGGAAGACACTGAATGGGCACTGTTTCTAGCTGAGTTCGGCGTTTTAACATTGCCAATTTTGACCGTCACAATTCAACATCGAGACCGTCTTCTTCGGGAATTAGAGCTTTCAGCTGTTCTCAATAAGGACATGGTATTACCGTCCCATCATTCACTTACCAGGTTCATAAACGGATTCTTTGATGGGTTTTACCCTCACGTCCCCATTGTCCATATCCCAACGTTCACTATAGATGATTGTGATCCGATGATTTTCCTGGCCATGTCTGCACTGGGTGCCCAATACCGACATGAGCATCGCAAGGCGGTTTCCCTATTTTGGGCTGCTCGAAGTATACTCCAACAAAAGGGTCAAGGACCTGAGCCTGGCGTCCCACAGGGGGACATATCAATGCAGCTAAATTCACACGACCCAAGGAATTTACATGGTGATAAGAATATGCGTGATGCACGGTGTGCCCTCCTTCTGATCTGCTTTGCAACATGGCAAGGCGAAGAGAGTATCACGAGAGAAGCATTCGATCTACAAAGCTTCCTCGCAAGATCTATCAGAGAAGGAAAACTCGAAGAGGAAACAGAAAATTTGGAAAGTACCCTTGACTGGTATTCATGGGTCCAAATGGAGTCTGAAAGAAGACTGAAATTATTCTCCTTTGCCTTTCTCAATCTTCAGTCCATTGCATTCGGAAGCCCGCCGGTCATACTGAGTGATGAGATGAATATACGCCTTCCTTGTACATGTTTGGAATGGATTGCACCGAATCAAAGAAAATGGTCTGCCGTTCGAAAATCAATTCCACAAGAGCAGATGATGTTTCAGGAGGCACTTTCACAGCTCATGATTGCTCATTCAGAGCCGCAGCAAGCAACTTTTCAAATAATTCCATCACCGCTAGCGAATTATATTCTTTTGCATGCGCTGATTCAAAAGATCCTGGTTGCTTATCAAGCTTTTCGTCTGTGTGATGATGGAAGCAATACGTTCATGAATGGACAGAAAGAAGCTATGAGGTGAGTTAATATCAAATCAAACTAGCTTGCCTCTTTCCTTTTCAATCGCAGCATTTCTAATACTGGAGATTGGCACAGAAACATGCTCCATGCGTGGACTTCCTCATGGCAACGAGCTCCAGAGTCAAGCTTGGATCCCCGTAATCCAAATGGACCAGTTACATTTACATCCACCGCACTGCTTGGCCTCGCATATGTTCGACTTGGCTTGGATCTAGGAGCGCATAAGGTACTCGGATCTCGAGATTCACACGAAATTGCCAACCGAATTATAAAGATACCGAGTCTTCCGCCAGGTCCACATCTTCTCCCTGCAATTCTTCATGCAACTCATGCACTCAGTATACCAGTTCGGCTTGGAATCAATTTCGTGGCGCGAAGTCATGCCTTTGTGTGGAGCATTCAGCATTCTCTGTGCGGGTTTGAATTTGCAATATTTCTAAGCAAGTGGCTAATCTGTATATCTGACTGCCAGACCCGGGGTCCTTTAAATGGTATGTTTTATTTGGAAATATGTGGGAAATTTAAGGGAGATGCTCGTTGAAAACCCATCGATGCTAACAAATTCAATGACAGAGCATCAATCTAGACTGGTCAGCTGGATAAGCGACATTGTCGAAGAAGGACGAACGTCCGGGGATGAGGATTTATGGTCGCAACCCCTTGATCTCTCTGATTGTGTGTACTTGGGGTTCGCGGTGGTGAGGCTTTGGGCACGACTCATCAAAGGGAATGAACAATGGGCTATACTAAAGGTCATCGGGGATGGTCTTGATATCTATGCTGATACCTGCCAGCAGATGATTGCCAACTCACGGGATAATACTTGATTGGTTGATAATCATTGAACAATGTGTCATTTTCAATACAATGCCCAATTTTCCGAATAAATCAAAATGTTTATGACCCCTGAGACATTTGCAAGAAAAATCTATTTGCACCCACCTGGTTAGGGATTGATGGCCTTTAAACTGTTCAAGCAACCAGTAAATAATCCAACATCATGTATATTACTACTAGTATTCGTGGTAACTCTAAAATTACATTAGAAATTTGGAGACTGGAAGTGCTATATGTCTGCTGCGAATTTTATAGTCACTAGTATGTAAATCACCATTTAGACACAAACTTTGATCTCAGACGCAAAGCTTCGCCATAATTATACAACACGTAAATCCCCACCACACATCCGACTGTCAGTCCCGCAAGCAAACTACATCCTGGACCAATCCCTAAATTCACGTAGAGAGGCCTTGAGAAGATGACCGCTCCACAAGCAAATGCGCTTCGAGTAAAATCGGTGGCTGCAAAAACACTCGCTGCATACTTCGGATAGCAAGCCGGGATGTAGAGGAAGATACATTGCATCAAGACGAAGACACATGCAGGATAGATGACAATCCCAATAGTAGGTACAATCCAGTGAACTTCTGGTCGTGCAGCCCAGCCAAAGAGAAATAGTCCAACTGCAGGACCAAAGCAAGCGAAAAGTGCTGGCTTCAGAACGTCTTCGGGATTTTTAAACCCCCCATTCCTTGCATTTGGCACAAATATCCTCTGAATATAGAGATTGTAGACCAAGAATGAAACTATAGTCCCAACAACGATTGCGAGAAATGCAAGGCCCATTTCTCCAAGGTTGAACTCATAGATATCTTGGTAGACTATGGGAAACGCCTCGAAGAATGAATAGTAGATACCATAGACCAAGGAGGTATAGCAGTTCAAGAACATCATAGCTGGATCAAGAAAGGTGATTTTTGATGGAATCAAAAGTGATTCTCGGACGATCTTGTGAAAAGAAAGATCTCCCTGGACAATATCGGCAGCAGTCTCATAGATGTGTGAATGGGTAATATCTGCCTTTTTCAGGCGCTGACAACGTCGATGAACAATTGTAGCAGCGCTGGTCTCCGGTAATAAAAGCAAAAGAACCAGCACTGGAGCGGCTGCCATCAAGATTTCCCACATTGAGAATCGCCAGCCCAGAACTGGAATGGCAAATCCGGAGACAAGAGTTCCGACTGCAGGGGCACAAAATACACAAAAGCCCCAGATTGACATTGGATGCGGTAGTACGTCGGAGGAGTAGACATCTGCAATTGATGCACCACCAGTCGCCAAACATGGGCTTCCGAAAAACCCTTGTAGAAAACGAAGGAAATAAAAACCAGTCGCTGTCTGAGCGATAGCTGTGGGTATACTAATTATACAGAACAGCGCGAAAGATATCACGTATGGGATATTTCGTCCAACTCGAGGGATCTCGCTGAGAGGACTGAAAAATAATGGGCCAGTGCCATAGCCAAGTCTAGAATATAAATCAGCTCCGTGCTAGCATAACCTTATGTTTGGAAGTCTTCGAGTTTGAGGACTTCAATATATTGCTTTTCTTCGATCCAACATACACATATATTGCGAGTCCAAGGGAGGCCTCAGCATTGCTGACATTGAATGCCTCGATAAACGCATTCACGCCTGGTGTATAGATCGGAGCCGACAAGTATACAACAAAACTGTAAAGTCCAATCACTGCGGTCACGAATGCCTTTTTTGCCTGGGACCAATTTTGTGGATTCTCTTCATCGTTTTCTCCGTACCACTCCACGAGAATTGTCTTTGATTTTTGAGAAGAATCAGCGTGAGATTTGACTTCATCTATCCAGGCCACATCGTCTTCAGGGTATTTCGACCACGAAGGTTGATAGAACAAGCATGCACACTGGCCAATGAAGCTATCGCGCAAAAATTGGAGACCCATCTCTGTAATATGAATTCAGTGAGGCCCAATATCACAATGCCTTTGAATTCCCCCAGCAGACTTGGTTACCGATAGTGAATTTGTAGTTTGTTGAATTCTATTGAGACAAATTGAATATAAAGAATGGATTCTACCGACTGTCTATATATTATGAAGATTTGAAAACATATCAAAATAAATATATCTCCATTTTTAATTCATCCGACTGAATAAGTCGCCGAGAGTTGCATGAGTGGAGGTGGTTGTTGGAGGTGTTGATTTGTGAGTTGGAGAACCTCCATTCACGTCCAGCTGATCTATCTACAAGAGAAGACATTTTCGATATTGGATTTCAAAGTATAGAAAGACTAGTAGTAGAACAAAAAGTTAGAAGTCCCCCTGATTTTGATTTTCAGTGTGAATACAAACCATCAAAGTGTGGCCTATCGATCCTTTCGTTCCTCAAAATTTGAGGCTAGAGGTGCCAGAAACGTTACCACAGGAATCAACTACCTACTAGGTAAACGAAGTATATTGATAAGATCAGAAATGAAACACAAAATTGTATTGAAATGATATTATATAGCACAGGCCCAAAATACACCGCTTTTATGCTCGAGATGATAGACACCACAAGATATAATTTACTCTACAGCGTCAGTGACACAGCCCTGGCTAGCATCCTTGACGTTACGGGCATACTTGCCCAGAGTACCGCGCATAGTCAGACCAGTCTCAGGAAGCTGGCCAGCGGCCTTGCGGGCCTCCCAGTCCTTGCGACGCTCAGCGAGCTCGGACTCAGGGACATCAATGTCCAAAACGCGGTTGTCAGCGTCGATGGTGATGACATCGCCGTCATTGACAAGACCGATGGGACCACCGACAGCAGCCTCGGGGACGATGTGACCAATCAAGAAACCGTGGGAACCACCGGAGAAACGGCCGTCAGTGATCAGGGCACAAGAGGAGCCAAGACCGGCACCCATAAGGGCGGAAGAGGGCTTCAGCATTTCTAGTAAATGTGTTAGTAAAAGCACTGTGTAGTGAAGGTTTTGTTCAGGAATAACACATACCGGGCATACCGGGGCCACCCTTAGGACCACAGTAGCGGATGACGACAACGGTCTTATCCTCCTTCTTGATCTCGTTGCGTTCCAGCGCATCGATGAAAGAGTCCTCGTTGTCGAATACACGAGCCTTACCAGTGAAAGAAGTACCCTCCTTACCAGTAATCTTACCAACACTACCACCGGGAGCAAGAGAGCCACGGAGGATCTGGATGTGGCCAGTAGGCTTGATGGGGTCGGAGAAGGGACGAATGATCTTCTGGTCATCGGGGAAGTCGGGAGCTTTCTCGAGGTTCTTGGCGAGAGTTTCACCAGTGACGGTCATACCAGAGCCATCAATGAGACCCTTCTTGAGCAGCATCTTCAGCAGAGCCGGGGTACCACCAATATTGAACAAGTCGGCCATGACGTACTTGCCGGAAGGCTTCAGGTCGGCCAGGAAGGGGATCCGGTCAGAGACAGACTGGAAGTCCTCAATAGTGAGCTTCACGCCAACAGAATCGGCAATGGCGATCAGGTGCAGAACGGCGTTTGTGGATCCACCAGTGATGTTGACAACAACCATGGCGTTCTCGAAAGCCTGACGGGTAAGGATATCACGGGGACGAATGTCCTCAGCGAGCAGCTTCTTGATAGCACCACCAGCAGCCAGACACTCGAGGTACTTGGCCTGCGAGTTGGCAGGGTTGGAGGAAGAGCCAGGCAGGGTCATACCCATAGTCTCAATAGCGGTGGCCATGGTGTTGGCAGTGTACATACCACCACAGGCACCCTCACCAGGGCAGGCGTGACGAATGACATCGAAACGCTGAGGCTCGGTGATCTCTTTGGTGATGAATTGACCGTAGGCCTGGAAAGCGGAGACGATATCGATGTCGGCGTTGTTCTGAGTAACAGCACATCCAGGCTTGATGGTTCCACCATAGACCATCAGACTGGGGCGGTTGAAGCGACCCATGGCCATCAGGACACCGGGCATGTTCTTGTCACAACCGGGGATAGAGATGTTGGCATCGTACCATTGACCACCCATGACAGTCTCGACGGAATCGGCAATCAAGTCACGACTCTGCAGGGAGTAGCGCATACCAGAGGTACCCATACTAATGGCATCACTGACACCAACGGTGTTGAACTGGAAGCCTACCATGTTCTGATCCTGCACACCCTGGCGAACCTTATTGTTCAGGTCGAGCAAATGCATATTGCATGGGTTACCGTTGAACCAGACGGACGAGATACCGACCTGAGGCTTGTTCATATCCTCCTCGGTGAGACCGACGGCGTACAGCATGGCCTGCGAGGCACCCTGGGAGATGGGCTGGGTGATGTTGCGCGACACCTTGTTAAGGGCGGTATCCTTCTCATAGCGGGGAATAGTAGTGGAGAGTGCGCGACTAGAAACCAATTGACAATTGTTAGCAAGTAGAGCAAAGCAGGGCAGGGCAGGGCAATGGGTGCAGTCGAAGACAAGGATATGAAGGAGCTTTCGGAGTCGAGACTCGAGCTTGGGGAGAACTCACACGGAGGAAGTTCGGGCCAGGCGGAGAGCCGCAGGCACACGAGCCCTGTATTGAGCAAGCATTGTGAATGAGATAGGCTTGGACAAGACTATCAATCACCGCACAAACAAGAACTTTGAAAGGGGATATAAGAAAGTCAGAGGGAGACGATGGCGGGGGAAGCGGAAGTTCCCAAAGTTTCTGGGGTCGCCAGGAAAATCGGGACGGTCGGAGTTGGTCAGTTCCTCCCCGGGTCCACCGCATTCAGATTGGACCAATCAACTTGCAGACATTGTCATTCATACATCGCATATCTTGTATATATCGCAGAGGAAGAGGTACAGCCTTGCATCTAGACTTCAAATGACTCAATTATGGAGAATATCTCGCTGAATTGGCCGAATAATACATCGGCGAGATGTCCGAATGGCCCACTCTAGGGCAAAGTATATCCTGTGGATAAGGATACTATACGTCTGTTCCACAGGGTGCTAGTTGACTAGTAAACAAAACATGACTTACGCGTTACAGATATACGAAAGAGCAATGCTTTTATCCAGATCTTATAGACAAGTAGTCAATTGTATAATAGCACAGGTAAATTCTATTCAAGAAAACCTTGTTTTTGTATTGTTTCTTAGGCCCACTACCGTAGGCAATTGTGAAGGGGTATAACAAATATTCTAGCCAGAAAGAAAGAAATCCCGAATCCATAACGACCTCTTGTGGTCTGCATGTCGCGTCAGAAAAGCATGTAGTGTGTAAACATAGGAGACAACAGAAGGGACAAATATGTATAGTTTAACAGGTGTATAGGGAGAAAGGAAGATAGGAGAAAAAAGGTGAGGGCAAAAGGTTAAGCCAAAGGCGATGAAGAACGGAAACGCGAAGAGGAAAAAAAAAAAATTAAGACATGAAAAATGCGTGCGAGGCCTGCTCTACGGCACTTCTTTGTCACCTCGCTTGATCCCTCCGGGGACGTTAATGGCATCGTGTACCCAGGGCATAGCAGCGATATCATCAAGATGCTTGCGCTTAGTGTTGCGTTTCAGTAGGCCCTCAACGCAGTCTCGGCCACCTTCAAGGTCGCGACCCTTTTCAGCATCCCATTCTTCATCCTCGTCGGCATAGCGGTACCAACTCCATTCACAGCGAGCAATACGGTGCGGCGTGCGGGCTCGAAGTTTAGCCGGGTCGCCACGGGTACCGGGGAGGACGTCAAATGGTAAGCGGTTTTCCATGATAGCGTATAGCAACACACCAAGGGCCCATGCATCGGTAGAACGGCCGTCATAGGTTTGGCCCATGAGGATTTCTGGCGCCGCGTAGTCTTCACTGCCACAGCGAGTTTGAAGGAGCGGGCTTTCGGGCGGCTCGGGTATACGTCGGGACAAGCCCAGATCACTGAGAGTCACCACTGCACGATCATACGTGCGCCAGTCAGAAACATCCTCCATCGCATGAAGTGGCATGGTGAGCAGAACATCTAGCAAGACTGGTCAGTATGGCGCATTCTTTCTTCATGCGATATCTACAATCAACATACTTTCGAGCTTGATGTCGCGGTGGACAATATAATGAGAGTGTAAATAGCGCACAGCATTAACCAATTCGGCAAAGATGCGGCGGATGAGGCCTGGTGACATGGGTCGTGGTCCAGTAGTTGCAAAGTCAAACAAGTCACCACCGGGACAATAGTCCAACACAAGCAGTGCTCGTTTCTCATCACTTCCAAATGCCTTCAACTGCACCAGGGATGGGTGGTTGACAGCCTTAAGAATGTCTACCTCTCGTTTGAGTGATACCTCAAGACGCTCCTCATCGGCGCCTCCAGCTGGGCCATGCTCAATAATCTTCACGGCCACCAGCTTCTGGCCCACTGTGGAGGGGATAACAACATCGTTGGGTGTATCCGTATCAGGCGAGAGAGGAGTCTGCGGAACTTCTTCCACGCGTGCTGCCAGGCAGACTTGGCTGAAGGTTCCCTGTCCTAGGACTCGTATTTTCCTATACATTCGAGCCTGCTGGGTTCGCACGGACCGAACGGAGTAGATCTCCTCGGGTTTGGACAGCGGAGCTGTATGTTGAATGACGGGTTCTGAGTCGCTGTCACCATATCCACTTCCACTGCTGCGAGGGGGGCTGGGAGGTCGAACCGTCGGCAGCGCTATACCGCGGTGAACAGCCAGGTATTGTTCACGGTGTAGTCCATTTGACTTTGAGTCAGTACTCGAGGATGGAGCAATACTGGGGCCAGCACCAGAGACTGCAATAGGCCTTGGAAGGGACATTCGGCCGGGTGGTGCATAGTCACTTAAGCTGCGATTACGAGAATGTTGTTTGCTAGGTGAGTCACGACGAACTCTGTTAGCAACCGGAGACTCCTCCCCTAGATCATTTAGTCCTGCGTAAGTTTTCCCGCGAGATCGTGCTGGTGGACCAAGCATCTGTGACGAGTCACTCAATCGCAACCCTGATCCACTTCGCGAGGCCGTTGACGATGTACGTGATAAGGACGTGAAGGAAGGTAAATCCCCGCGTCGCCACGGAGAAGCACCGCCGATTGGAGAGGGTAGCGGGGTGATATCGCCCATCGCATTCAACTGGGGAGAAGACATGATTGATGCCGGGGATAGGGAACCGGCACTCGATACGGGGGCAATCAAGGCGCGCAGACTCGGGGTCCGTTGTGGAAGACTGCCGGATGATACACTTAAACAAGCAAGATTATCGGAATCGCGCGAACTGGAAGGACGACGATTCACGTTGGGTAAGTCGGTACGAATCTGGAGCGAAGGCACTGAGGCGGGGCTAAGTATCGTAGGAGTGTCTACATGACCATTATGGCTGCTTTCCGAAGGTTGATCATCGCCGTGGCTGGGCACGGCAGCATGTTGAAGCTCATCGCAAGCGATCGCGAGGCCTGACCTTTCGGTCAATCCGGACCCGGGGGCGACCATGGAATTCCTGGGATGAGTCCCCCAAGACAGGAAGCGAAGAATTCTTTCTAGGAAAGAAAAAAAAAGACAGAAAGAAAGAATCGGAGAACAGCCGAAAACGGTACCCTTAGAAGGGCGGGTATGGTAGAAGATCCTACGAATGGCGATTAGATATTAAGAGATGAGATAAGGTCATGTCTCAGCCTCACCCAAACGGCCTTAGCGT
>Ga0209673_1000775_pt1 | contig 43106 bp, 46 predicted proteins | sample AraplaCol_mMS_r2_2_FD_184274 | JGI IMG/M metagenome (GOLD analysis project Ga0209673, IMG submission 184274) | Arabidopsis root microbial communities from North Carolina, USA - plate scrape MF_Col_mMS_r2 (SPAdes) (version 3) | ecosystem: Host-associated > Plants > Roots > Endosphere | place... | reverse complement strand
GCCGAACTAAGGGTGTAGATGATATCCATGCTGATGAACTGTCCGAGTGGGCTTCCCAAGGTGCCGTGGAAGTTCGCTGGGCTTATAGTCGTCCTACGGACGGAAAGGGCCAGCATACTCAAGACCTTATGATGGAAGATGCGGACGAGTTGGTTAGTCTTATGGAACAGGGTGCACGGATCTATGTTTGCGGAAGTACTGGGGTGGGAAGTGGTGTGCGAGATGCTTGCAAGAAGATCTATCTTGATTGTCGTCGGAAGCGTATCGCTCAAGCTAAGGAATCCGGCGAAGAGCCGCCTGCTTTTGTGCTTTCGGAGGAATCGGATGATAATGCTGCGGCTGAGAAATTCTTTGATCAGTTGCGCACGAAGGAGAGATATGCTACTGATGTTTTTACTTAGAGCATTGGCAGTGTTCCTTTCTTTTTCCCTTTGGATCACATAAATATTGGGACTGGGGTGGAGTTTTGAAGGTAGTAATTAATTGGAATATTTAACAGAATGCATATATTGAATAAATATCAAAATCTACATGATTTGTAACAAAGTTCCAAGTTAAAATAATATCCAAATGTCATCTATCAACGCAGAACATCCGAGGTCGCACATCGCCCCGAATCTTCCCAAATTAGGGTTTGTATTTGCCCCCGCTTGACCCCAGAAGTCTTCCGGCTGCCCGTGGATGAGACCATCTCAGATTCCAGAAATAATTCCTACAACTACAAAAACTGCGACATTGCCTCGTCAATCTCAATCCTCTACAAAAGACATTTCTCCTCTACCCTGTTCAATACTCTGCTCCCAGATATACACATCGGCATGGAGACTGTGCCTCGGCAACTTCGGAAGCTCCAGGGTCCACAAGCTATCCAAAAGTCCACCCCTAATCACCACCTAAGTAGGAAGACAGCTTGTCAAGCATGTTACGATCGCAAAAAGAGATGCATCCCCGCGCCACCTCACCGTCAATGTAAATACTGTCTTCACGAAAATCAGAAATGCGTCTCGAGAGAGCGTGAGCGTCTCAATCGGTATGCGTCACCTTTGTCGGGCTATCGGCTACAACTCCGAGTCAAGCACTTAGCTAATATATTATTTTATCAGCGTTGAAACTGAAGTTAGACCGAGAAAGAATACTTCCGAAATCCCTTTAAATGCATTCAATCTTCGAATGCCACGAGGCATCGACCATGAAGTTCCCCGTTGGAGCGCTGCATATTCTATGTTTACCGAGGTTCTAAAATTGATTCCGCCCGAAGAATATTCGCCGAGTCAGCAGGATGATGCTTCCTCGTCCGAGGAAGAGAATAATCAACAAGACCGAACGAATTCCGATAGGATACGAAGCGATCAACATGTGAGCTCGAAGTCGAAAGAACAGGACAGTATGGTGGATTCATCGAAGGCAACGGATGAAACTTGCAGCTTACATTCTCCGGAACGAACAAGATCCAGCGATATATCGCCACTTGATAAGGAGTTTCTCCTGTCGAGTTCAAAACATTTCCATGAGGGATTTACCATGTACGATATGGATGCGTTGTTGAGGTTTTGAATAGACTGCTTGACTGGTTGGATATCGGGTTCATTTGCTGCAAAATGATTATGGGAGTGCAAGGAGCACATTGAAAATACGAAGTGAACGATCATATTTCGGGAATCTTTGCTTGAAGATTAATAAGTTATTCTTTGGTCTTGATCTCTACTCAATTTCAAGGAGCATATGGAAAAGACTGGATGGTATATGAGTTAAACGGATGGTTTTTCAGAATGAATAGATAACGACTAGAGTGGGACAGAATGAATGAATCATTTTCTATCGCTCAATTAGTTTGATACCTGAGCAGGATCTCGCAAATACCTGGCTGACTCTCGAAGCCAATTCTAATCTACTCGTCTCGAAATGCTAGCCCCAGATTCCCGTGTGGGGCCCAATCCATCCAAGATTCACGACGAGTAAAATCTGGGGTGAAATGTGGAGGAGTGCGGGGGAAATAGCCCTAGCCCCATCTCAAAGGAAAGAAGGGCAGTAGGTAGAAGGGGAAAAGAGCGAAAGGGACTCAGGGGGGCTTTCTTTCAATCCACTTGTTGCTTTTCAATTCCTTCTAATCCCCATTGCGGACTATACATTTCATCTAATACCACTCTTACTTCTACTATTGATATGACACAGGACAATTCTGGTGCGACTGGTCAGTCGCGCCTTGCTCATAGCCATGCACATGAGGGCGATATTCCGGGAACGGTCGATTTGAGTGCTGTTGAAGGCGATGATACCGCATATGGACAGGCTTTATATCCCGTTCCTGCAGAGGACCCGAATGATCCACTCCAGGTAAGTGGAATATCATCTCCACACCTGGAAGGGGCCGGTAGTTATTCAGACATAAGTATGAATACTTGGAGTGTAAGGCTAACAGGGCATATTGCAGTGGCCGAATTGGAAGAAAAATATCATTTTGATCATCGTTTCCGTCTATTCGTTTCTTGGGAATAGCTCCTTGACTGGACCTTCGGTTTATATCAGTATTTACAGCGAGGAATTTGGAATTTCACATGCACAAGCTTCCGGGTTGATCTCGTATCCTAATTTAGCGTTTGGATTTGGTAAGTTTTGTTGGATCGACTTTATGATGGTCTCAATATCCTCATACTTTTTAGGGTCACTCATCCTAGTACCATTGTACTTGAAGATTGGCAGGAGACCTGTTACATTGCTATCTCTGATCACGGTATGTATGAAAACTCTTGTGATCAGTGGTCTTATTACTTATCTGGATAGTTCCTTGCTGGTTTGATTGGTGCTTCACGGGCAACTACTTACACTGGCTTGATGATTGCCCGCGTGTTCCATGGATTTGGGAGGTAAGTATTCTACTGTCCATTGGTGATTGGACTCGGAAGACTGATTGGATTGTATAGTGGAGTCTGCGAGAGTCTACCGGTGCAGGTGGTTAATGATCTTTTCTTTATTCATGAACGGGGCAAAAGGATTGGATACTATACCAGTATGTCGGATCTATTATTGCTTATTACTACTACCAGGAGGCAGTAGCTCGAGACTTTGAGCCTGAGTCTACACAGTCAGCTGAGCATCATAGTATGTCTTTGTCTAGGATCCACCGGTCCTCTTTATGCCGGATATATGCTCGCTGGTGGATATTCGTGGCGACTCTTCTTTTACGTCGAGGCAGCTTTTGTCGGCGCAACATTGATCATGGCATTCCTCTTCGTTGAAGAGTCTACATACCATCGCCCTGAAATACCATCAAACCAGAACCCCTCGACTCATTCGATCAGCGAAGAGATAGCAGCTGAGAAGTCACAATTCCCAATCCAATTAGAGAATGTTTCCTCAACATCAGTCCCACCGCGGAAATCATTCCTGGAAACCCTCAAGCCATGGGGCACTATTGATCATGAGCCTGAATTTCTCATGACAATTGTGCGTTCCTTTACATATTTTTGTGTGCCCGTCGTGTTTTGGGTCATCGCCACCTACGGGCTCTACATCGGCCTGGGAGCTCTCGCATTCAACTATACGTTCCCTATCAAGATAACTGCACCGCCTTATAACTGGAGCGAGGTAAGTCAGAAACTCTGATTGCCATGACAAGGAATCAAGACTGAATGATACAAGACGAACTCTGGCCTAATTGCGGTTGCAAGCTTTATCGGCTACTTTCTCGCCCTACCTCTGACCTCCACTTCGGACCGACTGGCTGCATACCGCACGAAACGTAATAATGGGATTCGTGAGGCCGAGATGCGTCTACCGGCTCTATTCCCAGTGCTGCTTATGGCACCGGCAGGACTTTTAGTTTACGGATTCACAGCCCAACGCAACCTCCACTGGACTGGATACTTTGCAGGCGTTGCAATGTGCCAGTTCGGTTCGTACTTCTACTTCACATTCACCCTTGCATATGCAGTAGACTCGTACTATGCTAATACATCCGAAATGTTGATTGCAATGAACTTGGGTAAGCAAGCTATTTCGTTTGGAATGGGATCGTATCTGCTTGATTGGATATTATCGAGGGGTTACGCTGTGGTAATTTCGGGTATATTCTGCGGAGTGTTGCTTGCGAATAATCTTGCAGTTCTTGTGTTTTTTATCTGGGGAAAGAAAATTCGCAAATGGACAGCTAGGTCCTGGCTAGGAAGACTTCACAATAGGACTGCGACAAGGGGGATGACGCACTAAGTTGATCATAGTTGACATTGAGAAGCGATTCAACTCGCTCATGATATTTTACAAATGTGTCTGAGAGAATCTTGATAGGAATTTTTAATGACTTCTAATAAGAAGTGACGCCCATGTTCGAAAGGGACCATGCTGTTTTACCCCCGGACTCCTTGCCCTTTCCACTCACTGGATTCGCGAACTCAACTAGAAAGCGCACCATCCATTGATCCATGCAGAAGCTTGTCTCTGCGGACTCCCTGCAGGACGCATGGAATGTCATAAGACGGTCCATGCAGACATCAAGAGTGGGCCAGAGGCTCACTAGGTCGGTTAGAATACAAAAATTCTTCTCCAGGCGTCTTTTCGCTGTTGTCACTGATCCCTCGTCGTCCTCGAATAGTAAACTATGGATTTGCACCGTTGAGGCGATCATCAACACATGTCCCACCATGTTGTATTTTGCATCACAACCAGGAACCTCCTCCGAGGCATATACTATTTCACATAATCTGCCGGCGTGATACTTGCATTTATTCGCATAGAATCGTATCCGAGGATCGGGGGATCGTGAATCATCGTGTAAAAATCGATAGAAAAGCATTTGCCCGTAGTTGTAATACCCGAGGTAGAGGGCAATTAGAAGCCGTCCAAGTCCTTGCTCTGAATAACGAGTGAGGTTTTCTCGAGTATCTTGCATGTGGTCAGGGAGCTCTTCAAACCAAACATCAAGCTGTCTCGAAAGGTCTTCGACATCAGCCATAATTGAATGAGAGTCCAGGTTGTTTTCGGATGCCCTGATATTGAATTGATTGATTTGAAGGAGAATGTGGTTCAATCGAACCATCTCTGCTAAAATGGACGACTTATTCTCGTTCTTCGTGGAAACTCCGTATCCTTGATCTTGTTTCAGGCTTAAGAATAATACCTCATCCATTGGAAGAGGCACAGAATCTAGTGGAGTGAGAAGTCTTGGAAGTCGAACTCCCGAAGAAGACCATACATCTATCATGCAGAGAGTCCACCAAACTGGATCCAATTAGCTCATACCACATATATGGAGGGTAGAAGTAAGCTACCTCGTATGTTTACTTCACGTTCCACCATACTGCCAGCTTCGCGTCTCGGGAGATCCAAAAGCTGTGCCATTCGACAGGCCACTGCATAGTGGATATTCTCCGATGCAGCTTTGCCATCTGTTATCGCAATGGCGCCAAGTAAAACGCAAGCTTGTATGGTAGTGAGGGAAATGTCGTTCCAGTCAAGCAGTCGCTTGCATTCTTCTTCGTAACGCTTCCCCCTTTCCCTTGCATCAATATTGGAGAAACTGGGGTTTTTGGAGAAACTAGGAAAGAAAAGAACTGATAAGCATGGCTTAGTATTGATTCGGAGGGCCCGGCATACCGTGCCGAAAGAGCCATCATGCCATTAACTAAGATTGGAGGGGCTCGGTGTTGTGATAGAGCATTCATGAAAGTCGGTTGATGAAAAAGCGTATGGAACTGATCATGCACATAATCAAAATAGAGCTGAACTAGCTCGGTGCACAAAGATCGATCTCCTTGCAGTGGAAATATTGGAGCTGTGTCACTAATATTGGACTGAGGAGTATAATACTCTATTTGGTCACTTGGTTGAGACGCTCTTGATGACTTGCTGCTTGAGCAAACAAGCCTACGGTCGCTACAGTATTTGCATGACGCCCCCGACGACGGAATCTCACACCTCCGACGCCTTTCGCTGCGAGATTGTTAGCTTCCAGCTCGGTCAATTTATCGGATTTCTTCTTATAGCACACTGCAGACTTACCGACATACTTTGCAGGCCTTAGCTATCCTCATTGGTAGTCATTTGGAGGAGAAGACAAATGGCCGATGCCGAGTTTGCCAAATGCCGACTCCACAGCGGGGAAACCGGGAAACCGGGGGCCGTGGCCATCTCGGGCCGTGTTTTGGCAAGTCTTAACCTCTCTTCAACCAGAGGCACTAGATACACATTCTTTAGATGGAAAAAAAAGTTCCTTAACGGTGGTTTTAAGCCAGAAACAAATTGCCAATGCGAAGGCAAAAATTTCAATTTTTCGATAGATAGTCAAATTCGATAAAAGACTAGTTTCGATACTGGAGATGTGAATAGAAAGAGATCGATCGGTGAGTGGCATTTATCTAATAATTTACACAGGTATGTTGGAGACGCCGGATCAATTGGCCGTGTCTGGGTGTATATAAAATGCAATCGCTATGATCAAGTACCTATCCTTCTGTTAGCATCAAGAGCAACCAAGTACTAGTAGAAATTCAATGTGACTTACGTTCCAATCAACAAGAATCCCTCATAGTAATTTGACCGTCCGCCACGAATCAAACAGTCCATGACGATGACCGACAAGAAAAAGACCACGGTCTCGAATGTGCTATAGCGGAGGGACATAGGCTGTCCAATAATCCAGCCACACATTACCAGGAATGGACTGACAAACAGGGCAATCTGGAGTGTGCTTCCAACAATCACACCAATTGCCAGGTCCATACTATCTTTCATGGCTGCAGTAATGGCAGTGTTAAACTCCCCTGCATTTCCAATAACAGGAACAACGATAAGCCCGATGAAAGCTCGGCTCACTCCCCAAGCCTCAACAAAACCATCGACACTATCGACGAGGTAATCGGAGCACGAAGTAACTCCGAGAGTAGCCATGATCAATACAGCACTCGCCGACCAGGGACCCAGTTTGGCTTCCTCCTCTTCATCGCCTTCAGAATCATCCACGAAAAGCGCAGCGTGGCTCTTCAGTTGAAAATAGAGGTAGACAACGTAAAATATGAGCAAAACCACGGAAGTAGCTCGGGACAAGTTTAAAACGCTATTATGCTCCGTGTCCCACTTAGTTGGAGTTGTTGCATCCAGGATAGAGGGAATGATCAATGAAGCCGAAGCGACTACCATCAGGGACGATAGAATTCCACTGACATCTATATTAAAAGCAACCGTGTCTTTCGAAAGGCCACCCGCAGTGAGGCAGCAACCTAGGATCTTCGCACCGTAAGTTTTAGCGAGATTCCAATATCATGACTAGTTTGCAGATGAAGTACTCACCAGGAGACTTCCAGAAAGAATGCTTCCAACCATACTGGACTGGACGATGTTCATTTCGCCACGACCGACAGCAGTGATTCCTACCTAATGTCGACAAACGGAATTGATGTGAGTAAAATATTGCGATGAAATATATGACCCCGAATCTATTCGACGTACAATCATTTCCACAGCATTGCCAAATGTAGCATTAATCAATCCTCCCAGCAATTGGCCCACGCTTTTTGCCAATTCCTCAGTCGCGAATGAAAGTAACGATGCAAGAGGAAGAATAGCCAGAAAGTTCAGAAGAAAGACCAGCGAATCATCCCAATGTTGCCGACCCGCAATAATCCCCAGAAAAACAAATGGAAGGAGGTAGCTTGTGTAGCTCTCGCCCAGTATAATCTTAACAGTCGCCCAGCCAGAATTTGTCGTGGGAGAGGATAACGTCGCTGATTTGTCGTTTCCATCATTTGGCTTCAAAGCTGGAACTTCTGGGATTTCTTCCCCATTCAGGTTCCGCAAAGTGCCTTTTGCCAAAAGAGGCACATGACCATCTTCCAGAGAGACGTCTTCTGGTCTCTGGGGGATAGACATGTTATCGTTCTCTGGTTTGGCCGGTTTGCGTAGACGCGTAGTTGGGTTTTCCATCGTGTTCAAAGTAGAAGGCGAAAAGGCATAATAATAACTAGCATGAAGCCAAGGTGGGTGCGAGGATTCACTAAACTGGTGGGGGGAGGTCTTATCAAGGAAAGAAAAGTAGAATGAAACTAATAGAATTAAAGAAAGTCATCAATACAGTACTATTCAGCCCCCAAAACATTGAAACTGTAAAACGACGTATGGGTGGGTCAATACACGCCGAGGTTGTACGAAGGACTGCATGATGGCCAGTCAAATGCAGAAAGGAGATGGCTACAAGACGGGCCAACTCACCAACTCGTTGCCTAATTTACCGTCGTTGGTGATGATCAAAACATGGTGGAGAGGATCGTCTCCCTACCGCGTAATATGAATCCTTCTTCTCCGCGAATACCAACCACCTCGTGCTGTCCAAGGAAGTAGGGAAACTTCAATCGGAATTCCTTCTAGGAATTGAGTCTTTATCTGGCAGATTCAGACCTCACCTTTCGATCGGATACCACTTCTATAGCAGTACTTCTATAGCAGTCTTTTTCTGCGCTGGCAGGCTGTGCGACCATGGCTAGATCAATTTTGTCCTCGAAATTCCTCACTCTGCTGCCTCTCTTGGGTATAGTAGCGAACGCTCTTCCACTGCCGGCTTTGATTGTGTTTGCCGTCAATCTTGCTGCAATGAGTGTGCTGTCGGAATGGATCAATCGGTGTATCAACACGATCTCTGTCAACACAAATCGACTCACGACCGAATTGCTCAAAGGAACATTTGGAAACTCAGTGGAACTTATGGTGAGCATCTTCATTTTCTGACGCTCTCATAAAAAGTGCAAAGGCTGATCTAACGGATCTAATTCTGGGTTGTGAATAGATCGGGATCAGTGCTGGCTTTCGAGGAGCTACTCATATTTCCCGGTCTATACTTCTGGGTAGTATTCTTTGCAAGCTACTTCTAGTTCTGGGAAGCTCTTTATTTTTCGCAGGCTATGATAAGAATCGACTGCGATTTGATCGACACCTCACAACCACCTTATCATCATTAATGATGGTGATTTTCATCATGTTGGTGATTCCAACTGCGCTAGAAGCCTTATCTTCACGACACGATATTTCAACCGAGGAAGCAATTCTAGCACAACATACCACTGCCATCAACTTGATCGGTCTTCTCATGATTTTTCTTATCTTCAGACTTCGCACACACGCCGACATGTTTGCTAGTACACCGTTCCAGCACGGTAGATCGAAATCACATATACCCGAGAATACGACGAAAGTCCAGGAATTGCAACATTTGGACAGATACTGGCTTCCTCCTCTTGTTCTAGTGGTTGCGTCTTCTTGCATGCTAGCCTGCGCGTTCCCCCTTGTTGATAGCCTTGGTGGCACAGGGAAGACTTTGAATACCAACCCATCCTTTGCTACCATCACCATAATCCCTTTGGTGGCAAACATCGCAAAGTACCGGACTATCATTGAAGGATCTCGATCAGAGGGACAAATAGAGCGCGGTATTCGAGCGATTATCAATGGCATTTTGAGACTCACTATGATGGTAGCGCCTCTTTTGGTAGTTGTCGGCTGGCTGCTCGATCAACCTCTGATTCTCAAATTCGATGAATTCGAGGCTACAACATTACTACTGAGCATTGTTGTCATGACGTATCTCATTTCGGATGGTAGAAGCAATTACTTCGAAGGATTGATGCTTATCGGAACGTAAGTACTGTATCTCGCATGCCACTCAGATGAACGAGAAGTCTAGCAAATACTAATGGGCGCTCTGAAGGTACATCATCATGTCGTTTTCATTTTATGTACGCCCGGACTCACCAGCCACGATAATTGCTGTAAGATCGGAAGAAAATTACTAGGTTTCACATAGTGATTAGCGTGGTCCTCAAAAAGGGATACATCGATGTAGCCACAGGGTGAAACCAAGTATTACGCGCGAGTGGAGTAAGGTATTTATAGAAAGAAATTAAATTAAAAATACCCCATACCCCATAATGAGTTCATATCTGTATCGAAGCTACAGTCGGGGGCTGCATCAAGGATATTTCATTTAGGCAGCACCTTTTTAGCCACTCGAGGTATGACAGTAATAGTACGGAGTATAGAAACTCGCAAATAATTCAGCAGATTGATATTCGCAAGAATGGGTAAAATTAAAGGGTCCATTTCTCTGAACAGCTTACGTGGCGGGAAATCAAATTGCTACCTAAGTCTATTGTGTAATATAGAGTCTAGGTTGATGTCTTTGACGCTATTCTTTGAAGTTCTCACAAGGGTTGACACTACGAAAGCACCAAAAATTGTAGATTCAAACTTTTCAGCATGGATGAGCAACACGAATATTACTAAAATTAGCAGAAGATAAATTCGCTCTCTAGAGCCATGAGGAATCCCTAGTGCTAAAAATGAAGCAAGTGGCCCATTTTGTGAATATCAAGAGCTGTGGTCAATGTGGAGTGGGAAGACTCATCCCTCGCTCTCAAGGGAATGCCAATTCAGAAAGCATTGTAGGTCTTCTGCCACTCTTCTTGTTTTCCTTGGAAAGCTTAGATCATACAGTACTACAAAATACATTATTATTAGCCCACTTTATGCTCGTTCAACCGCCGATGAACTATGTGATCTACTCCGAATTTCTTGGCAAGGAGGCTGTGCAAGAAACGAAGCACAAGAAACGTTCTATGATTAGTCTAAAGGGTTTAAGTGGCCAAACAGAAAGATCCATCATGTTTATTATGACTGTTGACTGACTAAATCCGGAGCTTTGACTTTGCTACCTCCACATTTGAGGCTTAATCCAACTCTATTTCGACAACACTCTCGCTGTATTCCTATCTGCTGCTTCAACCCATGAAATGCGTCTCATATCCTCCAATGCCGCGACAGTGTCCGGATGATTTCTACCGAGTCGCTCTTGCCGCCGATAAAAGACTGTCTCAGCAAGGTCACCAGCTCGATTCCATTCTCCCTGAGACTGGTAGATGGAACCAAGGTTGGATTTGACACTCAGTGTATACGGGTGTTCTTCGCCTAGCGAGCCCTTCATCAATTCTGCAACCTGTGCCGTCAGCCTTGCTGCGGCCTCCGTATTCCCATTGACTTGATAAGTGACTGCCAAATCTGCCAGGACTATCAAAGTCTGAGGATGATCTTTGCCTAGAATTTCACTCATTGCGTTGGATGACTTTTCACCGAGCTCCTTAGCTTCTTCTAGATACCCTAAGCCACGACATGTGGAAGCAAGGTTGCTAAACGACATTATTGTCTGTGGATGTTTCGGCCCCAGCGTTGCTTCGACCTTCTGCACTAGTTCTCGATCTAGATGCTCTGCCTCCGTCCACTTTTCTTGGCCACGATATGTAGATGCTAAGTTGGCAATCGAAATCAATGTTAATTGATGATGTGATCCCAATAGTCCTCGCCTTGCTCGGAGGACTTCTTCATCAAGCTTTTGCGCCAAGGAAAATCGTCCGTCGTCGCGGTAAGCTGATGCCAAGTTTGATTTCATTGTCAACATAGAGGGATCCGTTGCATCTAAGATGCTTTCTGCCTTTTCCACCAATGTCCGATTGAGTGCCTCTGCTTCTTTGTATTTGCCTTGTTCTGATAGAGAGGTTGCTAGATTCATCATGGAAGTCAATGTAGAGCGATGCCCTGTGCCAAGAGTCTGTGATTTCAACTCCACAACTCGAGCATCAAGCCTCTCAGCATCCTCCAATTTTCCTTGACTCCGGTATGCAGATGCAAGGTTCGACATTGATGTCAGCGTATGAGGATCCCTTTCGCCCAACACCCTTTTCCTGAGATTTGTTACGCGATTACCAAGTCTGGCTGCTGCATCAAACTGGCCTAGTCCCCAATATGCTGAGACCAGGTTGTTCATCGCGCTCATGGTCCTCGAATCTTCCTCGCCCTTAACAGACTCGTAGAAATTCAGCATCGCAGATGCTATTTCAGATGCGATATCCCATTTTCCATCATTGAGACTGGCCTTTACGAGCGAATCTAGTAGGCCGAGCGAATCAGTTGCTGATTCGAACTTAGCTTCTTCCGTAGATGCTGTGCTGTCGATCGAAGACACTATCTCTTGCAGTCTCACGCCTTCAGACCATCCCTTCCATTGGTACTTCTCTGCAAGATTTTTGAGAATGTACCGAAGTGACCGAAGCGAAGGCGGGGGTTCGTCCATGTATCGTTGTCCAGCGGGGGGACGTAGCATGCGTAGGAGGTGGAGATACTCCGAGTGGCCAACGAGCTGGGCAGGCAGACTTTTCCCTGGCAGCCTCAAGTAAGGTCAAGCTCGGTTGGATAAGTCTAGTCCGTCAGAAGAGAGATGAAGAGGGTGCTTTGGTCTGAAACTCGCGCGAGGTGTTTGCGAAAGATTAACCGGAACTAGGGAACCCAGTGACATGTGCCAAGGTGGGATGTGGCCCTTTGCTTCATGTGGAACGGTTGTAACTAGCGTAAATACGGATTTCATACAGAGAAGACCAAGAGCAATGCACGGCTTACGCTCTGCATTGTAGAAACTAAAGAGCGGCTGATGGAGGGGGTTTCGTATCGAGGCCAGTCCCTCGTCGCCACTGCAAAGATAGTAACATCATATTGTGCCTTGCTTAAATGACCAGTTCATTTCTTCCATCTCGTGATCTAATTTCCCAGAAACAGATGAGGGCCAATCGATTTCTCAGTCTCCAAAATTGCGTTGCCTGGATTGTAATGTGGATTTCCGTCGGGGAAGGGGGGTCAGCCCTACCAACCCAACTCCACCGCAGTGGGTCGCGTATAGAACTAGTAATAAGGCTGAACGCCCTGGCTGTAAACAATTACATACGCGTTTCCTTACATACGGCATACTCGCAGTCAATTGCTGAGCGAGATGCCCCTCTGTAACTGTCTTAACACTTCGTGACCATCGATTTGTTCGCATTTCTCACGGCGGAGTCGGTTTTCTTCATCAACCTGATATTCGCAACAATGGCGACAAGCGACTCATGGAATCGATTATCGGCAATATTCCAGCTGCCTCTGCAGGCTGGAATTGGTGCCAAAAGAGAGCGGCCGGTCATGTTCCTCCTCCCGATCGCAGGTGCAGCGCGTCTGTTCCACTGGAATGCAGGAATAGTGCTGGTTGTTAATCTGATAGCCATTATATTTCTTTCAGATATAATTTCTTCTGCCTCGGATGAACTTGCAGACTCTCTGGGTCATTTGCAGGGTGCACTCATAGGTGCAACTCTTGGCAATACTGTTGAGATAACTGTTCGTATAACCTGTTGTTGTTGTTGTTCAAATTTTTGGATCACGCTTATATTGTGTCCCATCAATATTTACTAGTCTGGTGTTCTCGCTCTTCTACATGGGGACATAGTATTCGCGCAATCTGTTATGGTTGGCAGCATATTATCGGATATCTTGCTGGTGAGATTGTCGTGGTGTTCAATAGTATCGCATGGGCTGCAGCTAACTTGATCTAAACTAGATATTCGGGGCTTGCATTGTGACTGCTTCTTATAACAAGCACCTTTCGCAATTCAACAGTCATTTGGCGAAAACATTGTCATCGCTGATGATGATTACGGCCGTTACTATGCTATTACCAACGGCCTTGTACTCAACATTTCCTGTCTCACAAATTGATGCTAGTGTGTTGACATTTTCACGAGGTACCTCGTTCGTTCTGTTTCTGCTTTATGCGGGCTATCTATATTTTCATATGGGAAGTCACCAGCATCTTTTCCTATCTGAGAATGAGCAAGATGACGTTCTTGATACCAACGAAAGCCCGGAATTCTCCAAACCACAGACGACGGGGCCTGACCAGTCCAATAATTTCGCGCCATCTATGCGGCTAGCCGCAGCGATGGTAGCAACAATCTATTGTACGGAGCTCATTTTCGAAGGAATAGATGAGATGGTCGAAACATTCAAATTTAGTCGAATGTTTGTCGCGGTCATTTTGATTCCAATCGCAAGCAACAGTACGGAGGGGACATCCGTCATAGCTTCAGCCCGAAGCGGCGACACGGATTCCGCGATCCGAGTAATCGTGGACAGTCTTCTCCAGATTGGCCTTTTTGTGATCCCTCTCCTGGTCATTATAGGCTGGTGCATTGAGGAGCCCATGACTCTTTACTTTGATGCATTCCAGTCTGGGGCTATGTTCTTGGCTGTGCTTGTTGTCAATCATCTCCTCCGAGACGGTCAATATGCTTATATCCATGGAGCAATGTTGATCTCACTGTAAGTGTTTTTCCATTGTCGCACCGTCGAGACGGTTACTAATTCAATTTCAGATATGCCAGTTTGATCGTGGCATTCTATGCTCGGTAAAAAAAAACGCTATCTTTTATCGATGGCTACAACATTGTCTCATCTACCATCACCTGTATAAAATTTGGCAAAAGAAATTGCACAAACTCAGCCATTATAGTATTTCACACATTGAATTATGACTGCGCATTTTGAGAAAGCATATCAGACCTCGTCTCTTTTTATTTATACACTTCAAGGCTACAGCACTACGATTATAACTACTTCAAGCTCTAACTAGTAGTTACTAACCTACTACACTCGTTAGTTCACTACAACTAATATTTAAGCACGCACACAGGACCCTTCGCAGTTTTGCTGAAATTCTCCAGCCTGGGTTCTCATGGAGAGCAGTCAACACCACGAATCGGAGAATTCATGGCAGATTGTTTTCCCATACCCTGGCTGAATTCAATATTTGCCGATCTTTTTCCATTAGGTGGCATTGAGCACGGTCACGAACGGTCTGATCCGATCCACATTGTTATTGTCGGCAATCCGGTGTGCCTTGGCGTTACAATAAAGGCGGGATTGAAGGTTCACAAGCCAATGAGATGCCGTCAAAACCGCCCCTAGTCGCGCATTTCGCCGGGTCCAACGCCGCGATGTCCCCAAAGTATCTCCGCATTTACGGCTTGCACCCCGCAAACTCCCCAAATCGTCAAGATTTTGCGGGTGAAGAAATTGATGTCATGCGGTTAAATATCGAGCAAGAGTGTTGATTGGACCCTTTCTCCGCATGATGGTATGTTCTACTAACCGCATTCTCCACGGGGCTTGGGATATAAAGCTCCCGAGATTCTTTGCCTCTCGATGGCTGTTATTTTCCAATTCGCTTCAAAGACTGGTAAGGCCCGACAGTATATAAAATGGCTTGGTCATATTCAAGACTGGTGGCTGTTGCCAGCCTAGTCGCTCTCTGCAGTCCTGTCATGGCCGCAGGCTCTGCAAATGGTACCCTTAATCCCCTGCCGCGATTCGGCAAATACCAGATGTTAACAAAAGCTACCCAGGCATCGTTGCGGATGGCAGCTCATTCTCGTTGAATGGCGATAATGTATCCTATCGATTCCACGTCGATAACAGCACCGGAGATTTGATTTCAGATCACTTCGGTGGTAGTGTGCTTGGAGACATTCCTACCGAGGTCACGGGCGCAGTCAATGGCTGGGTAAACACCATTGGACGCGTTCGACGTGAATTTCCAGATCAGGGCCGAGGAGACTTCCGTCAGCCAGCTATACGTATTCGTCAATCAGAAGGGTACACCGTATCTGATCTCCGATACCAGTCATATACTGTCAAGCAAGGGAAGCCTAGTCTACCGAGTTTGCCTGCAACCTTCGGCTCAGAAGATGAGGTATCAACCTTGATTGTCCATCTTTATGACAACTACAGCTCCGTTGCGGCTGAATTATCCTACTCGATTTTCCCCAAACACAACGCAATTGTGCGCAGTGCAAACATCACCAACCATGGTAAGGGCAATATCACAATTGAATCACTCGCAAGCATGAGTGTGGATTTCCCTTATGAAGACTTGGATATGATCAGCCTGCGAGGTGATTGGGCAAGAGAGGCACACCGTGAGCGAAGAAAGGTTGAATATGGCACCCAGGGGTAAGTAGTGTTTTCAAATTAATAAGTTTTGGAAAACTTGCTGACATTGTGCCTCGATCTGAACAGCTTTGGAAGTACAACCGGTTACTCTTCTCACCTTCACAATCCGTTCTTGGCTCTGATGGATCCCTCCAGTACCGAGTCCAGCGGTGAGGTCTGGGGATTTTCGTTTGTGTATTCAGGATCCTTCTCTGTTAATGTTGAGAAGGGTTCTCAGGGCCTCACGCGCGCTCTTGTTGGCCTCAACCCTAGCCAACTTTCATGGTCGCTGGGACCCGGCCAATCTCTGAGCTCTCCCGAATGTGTCGCTGTCTATTCCGAGAATGGAGTGGGCGGAATGTCTCGCTCTCTTCACAATCTCTACCGGAAGAATCTCATCAAGAGCAAGTTTGCAATGGCGGATCGACCTGCTCTCTTGAACAGTTGGGAGGGACTAGGTTCCACTTTCAATGAGTCTACCATTAACAAGCTGGCCAACGAGTCAGCAGCACTTGGCATTAAGCTTTTCGTACTGGATGATGGCTGGTTCGGGGACAAGTACCCTCGTATCTCTGATGACGCTGGACTGGGTGACTGGGTTCCTAATCCCAGAAGGTTCCCCGACGGCTTGCCGCATGTTGTGGATAGCATCACAGCTCTCAAAGCTGCTAATACTTCGACGAATTTGCGCTTCGGACTTTGGTTCGAACCTGAGATGGTGAACCCAAATTCGAGTCTTTATCACGAGCACCCTGAATGGGCGCTGCACGCAGGATCCTATCCTCGTACCGAGACTCGCAATCAACTTGTTCTGAATGTTGCATTGCCCGAGGTCCAGAACTTTATCATTGAATCCGTGTCCAACATCCTTAACAGTTCCGATATTACTTATGTCAAATGGGATAACAACAGAGGTATTCACGAGATGCCCTCTTCATCTACAGATCACGAGTACATGCTTGGATTGTATAGAGTCTTTGATGTCTTGACTACCCGGTTCCCCGAGGTTCTTTGGGAAGGGTGTGCCTCGGGTGGTGGCCGCTTCGACGCCGGTGTGCTGCAATATTTCCCCCAGATCTGGACGTCGGACGATACAGATGCTGTAGAGCGCATTACAATCCAAATGGGTACTTCACTTGCATACCCACCCAGTGCTATGGGCGCTCATCTTTCTGCCGTTCCAAACCAACAGACTGGTCGCACCTTGCCAGTTGATTTCCGTGGACATGTTGCTATGATGGGAGGATCGTTTGGCTTGGAACTTGACCCAGCTGAAATTCCAGAAAGTGACAAAGCTGCACTTCCTGGCCTAATTGAGCTTGCCGAGAAGGTCAATCCCATCATCTTATCGGGTGACATGTATAGACTCAGTCTACCGGAAGAGTCTAACTGGCCGGCTGTTTTGTTCATCTCTGAAGACGCCAAGAATGCAGTGCTTTTCTACTTCCAGATAAATCCGAATATCAACAGTGCTATTCCATGGGTCAAAATGCAGGGTCTGGACCCGAAGGCCACCTACAGTGTCGATGGAAACGCCACCTACACTGGATCTGTCTTGATGAAGATTGGCTTGCAATTCCCTATCGCCACAGACTATGGAAGCAAGGTCGTTTTCCTGGAGAAGCAATAAGAGCAAACAATTCCATATGAAGGTTGTTTGACTGGTTTTCATTGAAATATCAAAATAGCCAGAATCGGGGGTCTTGACAGCTGGAGAATAGACAATACTGGCTTGCATTATGGATAAACTCCTTTGATATCAACAATTCAAGCTGACTAGTCATCAAAGAAGTCTCAGTTCCTTGGGATTATATCCGTATAAATTAAACCTATGCATTGGCTGTACAGCTTTATAATCCTCATTCACTGCGCTGTAGTATTCAGAAAAGAGATCCCGAGACCTTCAAACCTCAACGGTGCTCTACTATTCACTGTGGATACCTTGTCCCTATCAGCGGAGTCGTGCGCGCTTTTACCCTGCTTAATTACTCCCAAGGCTTGCATAGTCAGTGGAGTTGCGAAGAACTCATTAGAGATGATTGGATGCATCTTAGACGGATAGATTGTTGGCCCGAATACCCGAATAGGGTCTGGGTGGGTCCATAACTATACACCTCAAAGCCGCCTCTTTCGGATTATGGTGAGATATCATTTCACTGAACTATTGGGCCTGGTAGACTGTAGAGAAATTTCACACCGAGGTACTCAATAGGCCTCGGTAATACTAGTTCTAGAGCTCCAGATCTGGTTTTAAGTCTCGTCTGTTCCTGCGTACAGGAATGGATTTGATATAAACCACACCATTGCATCTTTGTATTATGGTTGAAAGATCGATACAAGAAGAGAGGAAGTATCAAGCTTTGTCTCACTGTGACTTTTTTTATTCAATATGGGTCCAAGTATGAAAGATCAGCTAGAATTACCTTGTGGTTTGGTTTTACCCAACCGTCTAGTAAAGGTGAAACAATATCTTGAAGGGGAAGCAGCCCCATACCTTCGACAGCAGCTGATAGTCTATTTCTAGGCCTCTATGGCCGAAGGACTGGCAGAAAAACTGCATATTCCTGGTGCAAGAATTTCTCGCGTATACGATAAATGGGCGCGGGGTGGATGGGGCGCTCTCCTAACAGGTCTGATATGAAACGATCTCTCAGCTATTCTGAAATGCCCACTCTGATTTTGAGAAGGAAACGTCCAGGTCGATGTTCGCCACCTTGGAGGCAGAGGCGATCTTGCTACAAGTGACTTCTCACAAGCTAAGCCGGACGAACTAGATGCCTGGAAGAGATATGCGGATTCTTGTCAACAACATGGAACTCCCGCAATTGCCCAGATCTGCCACCCTGGCCGTCAGTCCCCAAGGGGCGCGGGTGATAGGGGCTTTTTTGAGAGCCCGATTGCGCCGAGTGCCATTTCCCTCGATATCGGCAAAGGGTGGGCAGCGAGTATTATCAGAAACATCGCTTTCGGTGAACCACAAACAATGACTTATGCAGACATAAACCGTGTGATTGCACAATTTGTTAATTGTGCCCGCTTACTGGCCCATTGTGGCTTCTCCGGCATTGAGATTCATGCTGCACATGGTTATCTTCTATGTGAGTCCGTTCCTAGCACCTTATATACTTTGTGTTAAGTACTGAACTCGCGATGCAGCGCAATTTCTCTCAGCAAAGGTTGGTCTTTCAGTTCACCTCAACATAATATACTCCCATTGTATTTATCTGATGCATCAACCTACAGAGTAATATCCGTCAAGATCAATATGGCGGATCGGCTGAACGACGTGCTCGCATCATTCTCGACATAATAAACCAGATCCGAAAGGCTGTACCCAAGACATTCTGCGTTGGTATCAAGTTGAACTCCGCCGATCATGACTCTGAAGAATTTGAGGACACAATGGCTCAAATTTCTCTCGTTGTTGACGCTGGAGTGGATTTCCTCGAGATATCTGGTGGAAGTTACGAAGACCCGACGGTATGATATATGAATCTTATTTCTTTGTGTTGTCAAATACAAAACACACCCGTGTTCTTTATTCTAATAATTTCCATCAAAGATGATGGGCCGTGGGTTGCAAGACGAAACCGCCAATGCCAAAAGCTCAAAGTCAGAGCACCGAGAAGCTTTCTTCTTAGATTTTGCAACTCAAGCTAGGAAGCGTTTCCCAAAACAAATTCTTATGCTTACCGGTGGATTCCGAACTCGCAGGGGGATTGAGGCAGCGTTTCAAGCTGGAGTTTGTGATCTTGTTGGCATTGGCCGCCCAGCAGTTCTAAACCCAGACTTCCCACGGCTTATGACAGATGATCTGGTATACTCTGATCATCAAGCTCAGGTGATATTTTCTAAAGTTCAAGTTCCTTTGCTTGTAAGGCTCCTCAGAATCAAAATAATGGGTGGAGGCGCTGAAACAGTAAGTAAATTTCGATGACGACTTCCTTGAATCGAGTTCTGATGGATTTTAGCAATATTTTCGGGATCAAATACAACGCATTGCTGTTGGAATTGCTCCACGAAGTCCATAGGATCGTGACTTTAACACTTTGATTATATCTAATCGGAGACTTTCTGTCTACCGAGACAGAGTTTAGTCATCGAAATAGCCTCAAATTATACTGCTTCTTTAAGTTGATATGTCGCTGGCACTAGATCTATCCGGTTGTACCCAACGACCCGTTTTTGGACTCCGCTGTCAATTCTCCGAATACAGATATTCAGAGTTTTTTTGGTCCTGGTACTCCTATCAGTGTTAGTAAACAATCAATAGGGTCCGCCAGTAGTTACAACTTTAAAAATAGACGTCAAGGTATTGGCAGGCTTCTTGGAATCCTTTCTAATTTTGTATGGAATGGACCCTAAAGCTATCAGAACTGCGTGGTTAATACTCGGCCAATTTTGAGAGCAGGCAAATTTTCTAACTTAGCAAAGAAAGATTAGTTCCAGGATTGAACAGATGAATGATAATTTCTATCGGAGTGGCGATGATAAGTACCAGCCGAGGTCAACACGTTAGTCACTCTGCCATTTTCAGGTGGTCTTCACAAAGTCGGGCCGAATGAAACCCTAATCGTATGTGAAGCTCTTATTTTAACGACTCGCTGAAAAGAATCAGTTCTGGATTCGGATCTTGCCAATCGTAGCCAATCGTAGATTATAAGCCTTCTGCTAGATTATCGAACACTCAAAAAGACCGAGCCGCAAATTTTGTGATAGCATTCTCCATGGCAAAATTTGTTTCTAGAATAGACAGTATTGCCCACATTGACAGTGTTTGATATAGATGAGTGCTGAGTCCACATAGAAACAATATCACTACCCGCACTATTATATCATAAGTTCCTAGGGTTTCAAGAATTCATTTGCCGAGTAATGATCAGGATCTAAAGGTCTAAAAGCAATCACAGAAAAATGGCCACGACCCATGTGAATAGAATATTGACTACGAAAATAGGAGAAAAAAAATTAGGAAACCATCGACGGAGCAACTATGCCCCGACGGACTTGGAGATAGCCAGGCGATGAACTCCGTTTTGAAGAATAGAAGTGAAAGATGGAATAGGAGAGCCGAGGTATACCATGAGTTCATATTAGTTTCGGTCTCACTACTCGTGATCTAATGATCAGCACTGCTAGATAAGAAGCGACCTCGCGTTTAATCCTATCTATTAGGTACCGCCACGCATTTATTCTACCCATATATGCCACTCATCAATGACCTCACAGAATCATCAGAATACAACATGACGTATGTCTCCTGATACTATCCCATCTTGGCGTGAAATTTATGCTCATTTTTAAATTTATAGGCTACAAAAAGCCCCGACCGTCCAGGTCGAGTTCGGAGAACAGAAGGTTGATGTACCCAAAGGCGGGTATTATGACCGCTATCGTATGAACCCAAATCTGGATGAAGTTTCCCTCGACCCGGATGTAGGACCAGACATTGATTTCTTCCGAAGAATTCCAAAGAAGCTGGTCGATTCAAGGGTAGGCCAGGTATACGCACCAAACTTCTACTATCGCACTGGAAGTGTCCAGCTTATTTACCTGGCGCCTCTTGGCATTTTACAATCTAAGCTGCCATCACCCTTGGAACCCATTACAGCGCTTCCCGGATACGGGTTAGTTGTGCTGACATTCTACTCGTACCTCGTTTGTGACAATGACCCTTACAATGAGGTCTCAGTTGCCATTGTAGTGCGTCAGCCGGGGAAAGAGACTTACAGCACGACCCAACTACTGAGTTCTCTTTGGAATCTAACCTTCTATGGGTATGTGCTGGCTTTACCTGTCGATACTGAGATCGCTCGAGTCAGAGGTGTGTACGGATATCAACTTCCGAAATGGCTGGCGAATATCAAATTGGACATGGATGGTGATGAGGTTCAAGCCGAAATCACCGCGATTGATGGGACACCCGATCTTAAATTGGAAGCGCCCCTTCCAATTATGAACAACATCGCTTCACAATCTTTGATCACGACCAACAACGCAATCAATAAAATTGACGGACAGTGGTGCCAGGTGGCGGTCCAGACGAATCCACTCCTGGCAGCACAACGTCTTTTCCCAAGGAACATCAAGCTCTCTCGGGCAGAAGGTCCATTGAGTAAGCTCCTCAACGAGTTAGGCATTTCAAGTGTCGTACGCATGGATGTACTTAAGGATGCTCAAATGGTGCTTAACATGCCCGCACCTATACGAGCCTTCGACAGTGTCAAGCTATGAACATGAATTAGACACCAATCCGACGTCAATATCGGTCAATTGTTAGAACTTTTAGCCATGGAGCAGTTTCCGAGGAAGGTGGGCAAGCCATACTAAGATTACTCCAATTTTGTCTTTCTGTCTTGGGCTTTTTCTTTTCCGTACTTGACAAAATGAAGATCGGAATTTTCATTTAAGTGAGACGGAAAATAGAAGTAATGTTCGTGATAATATTAGACTAGTCCTATAAGAGCAACAATAATTTGTTGAAACTTATAATCATCGAGCAAGGTAATCAAAGCTATATATCTTATAAATGCCTCTTCTTCTCCAACATCGTGTAGGCCTCTTTGAGCGTAAGCACAATCTCAAGCACCCGCTCGCGGTTTACTAGGGAAACGAGTATAGAGCGATCTGCGACTAAGCCCATCAAATTCAATCGCAGTATCATTACTCTAAAAAAGCTATTTCGCGAGGTTTCTTTGACTCAAAAAGCAAACTCTCGTCTAAACGCGCTCGCCAAAACCACTCGGGTAATTCCCACCCAGATGCAAAGAGCATGTTTTTCAAGTTTTCGATATCGCTGGCTGTATACTTTGTGATAGGACAAATATGCTCGGCAATCATTATTCTTAGCTCCAATGGAACAATGCTGAATATGGAGGGCTTTGGCAATTGGTGGTGGTCATTTTCAGCGGATTCTATAGTCTGTTGTATCGCAGGCATGATCAGTGGAGTTTGAGTAACATCGATCCTGCATAGAAGGCGTGTTTGGTACTCAAGATATGGGCCAGGTATTTTCGTAAAGAACTATCCCCACATGAAGTTCTTCCCCCAATATTTCCGACAAATTTTGATGATCTTAGAAAGTTTTCTACTACTAAACTTAGTAATGTTGTTAAATTCTAAGCCTTCTATTCGACCAAGCATCACCCAGCAATGAGCATGAGCCATATATCTGACCGTTTTACCTTGATACATATCAGGTTGCCTTTTGATGTGCGCGGGAAAAAACTGTGTAAACATCCGAGGTTTCGAGCTATATCGAGGGTTTTTTGTCCCGCTCATTCTCGCCATTTGAGGATCATTTACAGCGTAGTAAGGCCCCTTCCGGAGCTTTACAGAGCTGATACCGGTCAATCGGTACTTAGTACGAGATTCCTGTAGGACTGCACGGTTCATTAGATTGGATTTCGCCACGAACTCGACATTCCTATCGGACGTACTTGTTCGGTAAAGACAACCCCACAGCTGAGGAAAATCTATCAAGACAGATGTTCTCTGCTTCGGATGATGATACCATCAGGTGCTCAGGGCCGGGCTTCCAAAGCTCTTTCCAATGTCTCTCATCTTCTGGCAGTCTTTGGAATTCTTTAGGCATTCCAAGCCAATCTATTGCCCCGATATCCACCCAACAGATGAAACATATTGGCTCTGGCGGAGAATCCGAAATGGAATCGCCATATATTTCGCAATCCATAATTATGACAATGATATTCCGAGGTTGAAGATCTTTTTTCTTTACTTTCGTGATATGAGAACAGAAAAACAATTTTCTATAATAAAGAATGACATCATTGTGCATGCTGCGTTGGTACCAAGGTCCGTACTCCAGTATATGAAGCCGCATATAAATAGCACTTGCCTTGTTACTATTAGGGCACGCTAGTCACCTTGAGGATGGCTTTGCATAATGAGGAGATACCTTATTTACTGAGCGGGACTCTAGACCTATTAAAACATTGTAGCTTGTTATGCGATGATTCTGCGACGGTATTGTGCGTCATTGGCATATAAAGTTGAATATCTCAACTCCATTTTCACCATCACCGTCCATTTCATTAATTCATTATTGGTATTTCATGTAGTAGAATTTACTTGACTATGATCTTCTGCGCATTCATGCCTTTCCGAGTCTGCGGCGCAGTGATGTCTGCAGGAGTGGAAAAGTAGAGAAACAACCCAAGTCCTCCAGGAGCTTATGCGAGGAGGTCTCCAACCAACAAACATTTGACCTGGGTGTAAAATTATCAGAAAGCTAATGCATTTTCTCCTGGCCATTAAATTCAATGATCAGTCATAGTGGGTTCCCACCAACCCCCAAAATTTCATATCCGTCGGCCTCGTCTCTTTGATCTCCACCCGGGGCTGAGTGACACGCAATAGACCAATATGCATTTCTTCCAATACATGAGGCATTGTTGGTAGCCCAGTAGATTATTCATCTCTGCAGAAATGCGCGAGGGGCGTACTAGAAGTTTGAATAAGTAAATGCCTAAATATATTATACTTAAACACTGTATCTACCTACAGTGTGTCATGAATATGACACAGCCCTAAAATGACAACGAGGCAAGGCAGTCATAATATATATCTCGGCTCTTACTGAGAGCGAATGATACCTTCCTAGGTCTCACACCGAGAGCAAAACGTCGAAAGAGGGGAAAATGAATATCTGAAAGGCTCGGATCAATAACAAAAATGTCTGATTTATAAGGACCAGGATTAGGAGACAACAAAGAAGAGTTTGTGCTGTTGAGAGACTGCCACGCGGATAATGTGGAAATGCCGGGCGCTAGTTTTACTTTATATAACCAAAGAGTAGACCATTTCCCAACAGATCATCCAATATGGTCTAGTGGTCCGCCTTCCGATATGGTGTAGTGGCTAACATCGCCGTCTCTCACACGGCAGCCGGGGGTTCGATTCCCCCTATCGGAGTTTCTTTTTTCATTTTTGCATTCTTTTTTGGCTCTCATCTTATCTTCTACCTCTATGACAATCAGTTCTGCAATAAAATCGGGTTTTGCTACTTGTGCTAATATCAAAGCTAGTAATGTAAGTATCCATACTTATTAGACGAATTGAGCAACTCCGAAGCTTTGAATTCGATTTTGATGTTTTCCTTACTACTAGTAAAGCACAGGGAAAATACCAAAGAAGCTCGCATTTGCGAATACTGATAGCCTATCGCTACTGGTCATTAAAGACGCAAGAGTGAAAGTTTAGCTGATATATCTAGACACTTCAATTCAAACGTCAGCCTGAACTGAGTTGACCCGATGCTGCCTAGATCTGAATAAATTAGTGACTGCCAGTAGAAAACTAGTTTGATGTATAGACTTGACACTGCCGTAAATAGCTTGTCTACCTATAGTACCGCATATTGGTAGTTTCTAAACAAGTGGGAATGTATGTATCAATTCGATCTCTATAAATGTCACCAATTGCTATTGCCTGTGTACTTTTGTTAGTAGCAATACTGGATGGTAGCTATACTACTAGTGCCAGTAGTTGTCATAGGCTTACCTTTTGATACCAATCCTCCTCTTGGTATCGTCCTGCAAAGAAACGAGATGGCACGGCTGTGCAAGACCTCGGCAGTTAGTAACCAACTGAACACCGGATCTTATTAAAGTCCGACCTTTAGGCGTGTTACTATCTCCGCATCTACTATTCTCAACCCTGGCTTTCTCAAAATATTTGGACGTGATCAATGTCTCGAGTTTGCCTTGACCTTGAGACTATGTCGCGGTCAAGCGAAATATCATGAAACTACTATTTCCACTAGTACGCCATGGGATACCTTTTTTTCATTTAGATAAGAGACGGAATGCATTTTTTTGCGATCGGCATTTTATGTATGCATGTTGATCGACACAATCCCGGTGAAGAACTTCATAGGCCGCATGGCATGTGATTGATTGTCACTCGACTAGCTCTTCAAGAGATGATGAAAGTTGTCAGGTACATATGGTGTTCTGTGCTAATGCAGTCCGTCTCCACTTGACTCTGAAAGATGCAACATTATTTTACTACTAATGTTCGAAGCGAGGTGCAGATCATGAAACTTTCAACTTACCTAGTTTATAATACTCCACCCTCCCCATTCCTGCTTAGCTATTGTTAAGTCCATGTTCTAGTTACTATATAATATCTCCCCTATTTCAGTCAAATTCTCTGGCTGCTACTTGACTCAGCTTAAAAAAAAAATTTCAATTGTCAAGAAAATGCTGGTTCTTTTCAACCCAGTATTGCTGCTCGCTACCCTGGGCATTTTACAGACTAATGTACTGGCTCAAGAACCCGAGGCTTGGTACAAGGCTCATCCAGGCATGGCACGTATCAGCCATGTGAACCAAAATACGCATCAAATTATCGATGAATACGGCCGCACTCGATTCTTCCACGGAACCAATGTTGTTATGAAAGAGCCGCCATGGCATCGACCCTTAGAATGGAGTCCTGGTGTGTCGTCGTTTGGAGAGCAAGATGTTCAAAACATGCATGACTTGGGTCTAAATGTCGTGCGACTCGGCCATAGCTGGGCTGGTGCGGAACCTACCCGTGGATCATACAACCAAACATTCCTTGACATTATGAAAAAGCAAACCAAGATGGCTGAGGACCAGGGTCTCTATGTACTAGTGGATGTGCATCAGGATTGCCTTTCGCGGCAGCTTTGTGGTCATGGCGTACCTGACGTAGGCATAAACCGGGATATATGAGCGTTCTACATACTAACGAAAACTTTTTTTCTAGTGGTTTGTGAAGAAAGACTGGGTATCGAGTGGTAAGAGGTATCCGTTTCCCCTCAAGCCGACTCCATTTCCCGTGGATGATAATGGATTTCCATCACCACAATCACTTTGCGATACCGTCGACTGGTCATTGAGTTATACCTCGGTAGCCATTGGAAATGCATTTGGGCGGTTATACAACAACTACGATGGACTGGGTGATGCGTTTGCAGCGTACTGGGAAAAACTGGCATCAGAGTATGTTGAGACAGCCAACATAGTCGGATATAATCTTCTGAATGAGCCATGGGTGGGCGATACATGGTCGAACCCATCACTACTAGTACCTGGTGTTGCTGATCATAAAGTCCTAGAAGGACTTTGGAATCGCGCAGCGAAACAGATCCGAACTGTGGATAACAACACCCTGATCTGGTTCGAAGGGGCCACTCTGGACGTTCTATCTGGTTTCAACAACGTCCCTCTAGGCGATGGCTCTAAATCAGTACATTCATTCCATTATTACAGTCCACCACAGTTGGGATCTATCTCTGATACGCTCAAGAATCGCCACAAGGACAACGAGCGTCTTAAGACCACAGGTGTACTGACCGAGCTTACATTCTGGATGGGCGATGAAAAGCAAATGCAGGGCTTGACAGATGCAATGGTAGCAACAGATGCAGATATGGTCTCTTGGATTGGTTGGGCTTATGAGAATCTTTACAATGGCTCAACCGGTCATTATTATCCTGAGCTGGCGAAGCACTACGCTCGTGCATATCCAGCTGCTGTCGCTGGAACGCCCACTAGCTTCAGTTTCTCTGAGAGCGAGGGTATCTTCAAGCTAGAGTTCACTTCTGATCCTAGCATCGATGCACCCAGCGAGATTATTCTTCCTCCATCTACTTTCCCTAATGGCTACAAGGTTCAGGTCTCGCCCAACGGTAGCTTGCGACAACACGCACTCGACAAACGCACTTTGTCGTTGTTCACCTCTTCTAGCATCACAAATGCTACGGAAATTCAGGTTACGATTTCTGGCAAATAATCAAGTTCCTCAAATAAAGTTTCTCTCAAATTTTAATACGCACCTGCAATCAAGTAGTCATATCATCGTCGTCAATCAGAATCCGTCAAAAGATGCGGGTGGTGACCATCGCATGCGCGAGCCTGACTAGAATCAGCGAATTTTCTCTTTTCCTTTTCGTTTGAGACTCGTGAAGGATCTATAATGTATTTTGGGTCGGAGTAATATTACTCCCATATATTGTATTATATGGAAACCTCAAGGGAAATATCTTCTGGTAGAAAATGCGGCGGCGAATGAATTGGTAGTGTAGTTTTAAGATAATAACAGAAAAAAAAAATGATTACATGAAATGCTACATGTAGTTTGCTAGCGAAGCTAGACTAAAGATCCAACAAAAGTAGTACATGGGGGAGAGGATATCGGAATCGCAACTGCGTCAACGTCTAAAAGTGGATGGGCTTGGAGTAGGTGGCCATGGCAGCCTCCTTGAAAGCCTCGGAGAGAGTAGGGTGAGCGTGGCATGTACGGGCAACGTCCTCACTGGAGGCGCCGTACTCGATGGCCAGAGTGGCCTCGGCGATCATCTCACCGGCACCGGGGCCGATGATGTGGACACCAAGGATACGGTCAGTCTCGGCATCGGAGATGAACTTGACGAGACCCTCAGTGTCGAGGTTGGTCTTGGCACGGGAGTTGGCGCTGAAGGGGAAAGAACCGACGTTGTACTTGACGCCGGAGGCCTTGACCTCAGCCTCGTTCTGGCCAACCCAAGCGACCTCGGGGTGGGTGTACATGACGGAGGGAATGGCGGCGTAGTTGACGTGGCCGTGGCCCTTCTTGATGTACTCGATGGCGGCAACGGCCTCCTCCTCGGCCTTGTGAGCCAGCATGGGGCCGAAGGTAACGTCACCGACAACACGGACATGGGGAAGCTTGGTGCGGTACTCCTGGTCGATGACCAGACGGCCACGGTCGTCCTTGTCAATACCGACGCTCTCGAGGTTCAGGCCCTCAGTGTAGGGACGACGGCCAATGGCGACCAGGACAACATCAGCATCCAGGGTCTCCTCCTTGCCACCCTTAGCAGACTCAACGCTCAGGGAGACGGTGGCGCCGCTGTCATCACCCTTGGTGACCTTGGTGCCAGTCTTGAACTTAATGCCCTGCTTGCCCAGGATCTTTTGGGCCTGCTTGGCAATCTCGGCATCCATACCGGGACCACCGATCTGACCAAGGAACTCGACAACGGTAACCTCAGCACCAAGACGGGACCAGACGGAGGCCTAAATGAAGCATAATTGTTAGTTTCCGCGATATGCTTAGCGCAATTTTGCGCAAGTAGAAAGGAACAAACAAACCATCTCGAGACCAATAATACCACCACCAATGACAACCATCTTCTTAGGCACCTCAGTGAGGGCAAGAGCACCGGTGCTGGTAATAATGCGCTTCTCATCGATGTTGAGACCGGGGAAGGGAGTGGACTCGGAGCCGGTAGCAATCAGGATGTTCTTGCCGCGGACGGTCTGCTCGCCACCCTCGTTCAGGGCGACCTTAACAGTGTTGGCATCAACAAAAGAACCGGCACCCTTAATGTAGTCGACGCCGTTCTTCTTCAGCAGGAACTCGACACCCTTGGTCAGACCCTCAACGGACTGATCCTTGGCCTTCATCATTTGGTTCAGGTTGAGCTTAACATCGCCAACTTCGATACCGCGTTTCTTAGTGTCGTGGAGAATCTGGTGGTACAGGTGGGAGTTGTTGAGCAGAGACTTTGAGGGGATACATCCGACGTTCAAGCAAGTTCCACCGAGGGTTCCGCGCTTTTCGATACAGGCAGTCTAGTGATATTCCTGATTAGCAAAAATTCAAGGTTGCGATCGCAACAGCTCCACAAGTAAGAAGCGGCGCGAAAATGCAAGAGAATATACCTTCAGGCCCTCTTGGCCAGCCTTGATGGCAGCAACGTAACCGGCGACACCACCACCAATGATAACGAGGTCGTGGTCTCCTGTTGACCGGCAAACCGGAAATCAGCAATCATACACCGGCAAGTATGGGGAACAGTCGGGACCATCCCCAGAAAGATCCTCGAGTATAGACTCACCGGCTTCAGAGGCGTAGCCACGTTTTGAGCTTCCGATCCAGAGCATTGGGGAAGCGATGAAGGTTGAAGGCACAGCCTTGGGGCCGGCGCGGAGCGCAGCCCGCGGTGTAGCACGGGGAAGGACGGTGCGGAACATGACGAAACAATAAAAAGAGACGGGCGAATTATAGAAAGGTCAATCCTCCAAGAAATTGGCCTGGAGGGAGAGAGTACAAAGGGTGGGGAGTTGGGGGGAGGAGATGAAGTTGTCTTCAAGGTACAGTTTTGGCGGGAAAGAAGGAAGGATTGAGCTTTCGCGGTTTGAGATTCACATTTACGTAAGCGTGGGCTCGGGTCGACTCGGCAAGTTGGCGTGTTTGCCGGACGGCGATGCCGATTAACTTAAGTCGAGGATATGAAGGAAGATTTATATTCTGATATTTCCAAAGGAAATTCAAAACTAAATTCTATCTCTAGACTGGGAGGATTCGACTAAATAGAACAAATGTGTACCGGTTGGTATAGTGGCTCATCTAAATGTCCGCGCCGGGAACCTAGTAAGACCTTTTCCGCTCTCCACCGGCCAGATCTACCCCAGGGAGACTGCTCAACTGGCATCCCTAGTCCATTTGGAGTTAAGACTGTAAGGACAACGCCCCAACCAGTTATTGGTGTCCGCGGGGCTTGCGAAGGCTACGATCAGGTTTGCCGGTTCCTCCGCTCTACTCTCCTTCCCACGGCTACTCTCGGCATGACATAACTTACTAGGGGTTGGTAGTTAGTAATCCGGGGAATGATATAAATAATATAGTATATTTTTCATTGATATGAGTTTACCGTATTCTTTTCATCTCTGTGGCCAACGATAATACTACTAACTACATAGTATATGCGCCGAAGACTCGGACCGGGCCGGTGAGGGAGTAATCCGTATCACCGGACTAACCCGAACTATGTGTACTACTAACTAATAGTATGGAGAATGAGGATTTATGAACCTAAATCACTTATCAAACAGTAAAGGAGGATACACAATATTTTAAGTTAAGTATTCGTGTATGTGCTGCTAGTAGTCATAGTAAGAGAAGTGCATAAGGCCCAAATTTACTATCAATCCATTGCTGCCCACTGGCCGTCGTCATGCGTATTCAGAAGTCGGCGAACCCCGAACCTGCAGTATGTCCGAATGATCACTAACGGAAACTCAATATGGAAGGGTTACTAGCCAGTGGAATAAATCGGATTGCTGGCAAGGTCTAAAGCTTAGCTAGTGCTTGGAAAGCCTACTAGAATTTTGAAGAGAAAGTCTTTAGTCTTGAGCCAGTGAACAGACGTCTTTTAGTGAATGGGAAATAGCAATTGGTAGAAATTGAAATACTATGATGATCATCTCTTTTGATCCCAGACAGCTCACTTTGGAATAACATGATTTTCGGACTGAAGAAGTCGGAGGAAATCTCCTGCCTTTTGAGCACATTTGGTTGCTTCAGAAGGAAAATTCGTGATCCATCCAATAGCCAGAATATCATGAGATACCCCATCCTCTTTGTAGAGCTCAACACGATCACGGTTATCCGGAAGCTTCAAGAAAGCCTGGGCAAGTTGTAGATGTTGCTGTAGCAGAATTTCTTTGCCACCTGTGACAATGAGCATTGGCGAAGGCAATATGAATGGATGTCTGATGGGAGCAACCTGCTCTTCAATGGGACCCGTGATTTCCAAGCCTCTGAGATAGCTCCTTGCACCCCAGGCTGGAAAACATGCGGGGATATATTCTGTTTTGTAGTTTGGGTCCCTGATCCAGTCGGCAGTGTCCCTGGCAGCTGGTACATCGCACCATGGCGAGAAGAGCCAATTACATAAGGGCGCAGGAAGAATGAATGGATTGTCCATCTGAACGATATATCTGAGGAGCCCCAAGATAAGATGTGCACCGGAACTATCACCGCTTAGGACAATTCGAGATGCCGGTATGTGGAGCGTATAGATTAAGTAGGAGTATGAAGAGATTGCGTCTTGAAGTTGTGCTGGAAAGCGCCCATTTGGTAGACCAGATAATCTGTACTGAGGACAGAAGACATACAGTGCAGACGTGTTATCCAAGAAATTGTTGGCTAGGAACCGACAAGACCTTGAGCGTCCATCTCCTAGTATGTAGGATCCGCCATGGAAGTGGAGCACGACATGATGTCCCTCGGGGATGATGGTATCCGAAGTAAAACGAGTTGGATACCAGGTACCTCCAATAGTTTCAGGACTGATTTTATCGTCTTTTGCTACTCCCGAGTATGCTTCCGGCAAGGCCGGGTCAACTAACACGAATCGATCCTTTTCCTTACCTGGCTTGAGAGAAAGAGATGGTTTGATCCCGAAAGTGACGACCTTTTGCAAGACAACCTTGATAAAGGCGGTTGTAATAGCTTGGCGGTATGTCCAGTTTGGATCTTGACGATGTCGAGACCAGATGTAGAGGACTGCGAGGAATGGCAAGATGAAGATGGAAGTGTCTGACAACCACATTTGGAGAAGAGCACAGCTTTTAGGCTAGGATTTAGCAGGTGTAATTAACGAAAGAATGCCCCTACTAGTAATTTTGCCTCATCTGATTGGGCTGAATTTCAAATCACAGGTCAAACAACGCAGATGTGATGATGGCTCTGCCTTGAAACCTCGATGTTCTATTCAAAAAAGACTTCCGCGGGGGCTACTTTGGTGGTGGCGTTGCACGGTGACATCAACATGATGCTTAGTAAGGATATTGTTTCAAGAGATTCACTTTTAATGCATCTTGATACTATCATAACAAATATAGTAGCTCATATTCTTAGAGTCGTAGATGAATTATTCCGTACTGCTCCTGCATTCTTCATGGGTTTTCAGCGTTGTGGGTCTTCCAAGGGCAACGACCCGCCAATTGTGGATCAGAATATAGACAATCATTCTTGATTTTGTCTTGTTATTTGCAATGCTTGTCTAAAGAACGATATCTTCATTCTCCATGTTAAGGCTGCGTAGCTCTTGGTTTTGCCTTTATCCCAAGATTTTTGATTCCGTAGGTTTGCTTAAGCTGGTGATAGGAAGCATATTCGACAGCCCGCAAAGGAAAACCAAATTCATGATAACCTTGAGTAATTCTACTTCTGAATCTTCCCAGGTTTAGAAAAGAGTCTTATCTAATACTAGTAGTCGACTAGTATTTTTATATCTGCTCTCGTTTTGGGACACAGAGCTGAAACACTCGAAATTTGGACAATCTCATGTTCCATGATTTTTCCCGTAGTCGGGGTCTCGCTGAGATACTTTTAATGGATTAGAAGCGTTCAAAGTTTCTCCCATCAAAGAAATTCAATTAAGCAAAAACTTGCTCAAGGATATATTTGGCGTTGATAGTATCTGAACCGATTCTACTTCGGGGATTTTCCCCGGAGGGGAAATGCAAATCATTCGCTCGTTGGGCTTAGCTAGATATTGATCGACTACTCGCTATCCAAATTAGGCAGTGACTGGTAGCTAAAACCATCGTATTCCATCGTATACTTCCAAGTGCCGAGGAACCCCTCGACTCTCCCCATACATTCCGGCTTGAATTTTAAGAGTTTGTTTTAAAATGCTGACCCACCTTCAGCCCCTTTGACTGTTGATGCGCGCTACATTAACGCTTGTTCGCCCTTTTTTCGTTCCTGGCCCTAGCTTTGTCGTATTCCTGCCGTATAAATAATCCAGCCGAGGAGTCGTAGTCCTGAATCATATTTATTCCACGTGAAGGAGAAGAATGGCGTGATATTTGAAGTCGACCGTTCCCCTCTAATGTCTATACACAGCACGCATTTCTATACGCCATGGTTAATTTTCTCATACCCCTGCTGGCAGGTCTCTCTGTGTCTGCAGCTGCAGATACCGCAGGTACATCGGCATGCTCGAATATAAGCACTCAATTGGGATCTTCAAAAGTCAACAGCAATACATACAGCTTGGCTTATTCGGATAGCACCGAGTACTGGAATTCTTTACAGGATGATTATAAACCAGCATGCATAGTCTATCCTCATAATGCCCAAGATGTATCAAAAGCCCTGCAGGCAATTCGAGTCGCCGACAGCCGTTTTGCAATCAAAGCTGGAGGCCATAATCCAAACACTTTCTATTCATCGGTTGACAAAGGCGTTCTTCTCGATTTGAGCAGTATGACAGAGAAGTCTTACGACCCAGATACAACCCTCGCTACCTACCAACCCGGCGGAGTATTCGGCGATCTCTACGAATATTATGTCAAGTATAACCGCACAGTAGTCGGTGCACGACTTGCTGGTGTGGGAACCGGACTTGCATTGGGGGGTGGTATGAGCTACCTTTCTCCCCAGTATGGCATGGCCTGTGATTCATTCCGGGAGTTGGAGATTGTTCTGCCCAGTGGTGAAATAGTCACTGCCTCTGACAAGTCTAATCCTGACCTTTTCTTTGCATCGCGAGGTGGCGGTGGCAATGCCTATGGAGTTGTCACCAAATATACAGTGCAGAGTCGACCCATCGGTCAGCTCTACGCCGGAAATCTCATATATCTCTTCGCTCAGAAGGATGAGGTTATCGACGCAATTGGTAATTTCATCAAGTATAACACCGACCCAAAGGCCGCCATCATCGGCACTTACGAGAAATTACCTACGCCGGACTTGAATTTGAACATCGATGAAGCTATCATCATGTTCCTCGTTTACGACGGGGAGGACCCAGGAGACGCCTTTAAGAACTTCACCAGCATTCCATCGCTTCTCAATACCATGAGCATTAAGACATATCCGGAAGTCGTGGACATGCCCATTCCAATGTCTACAGAGCTTTCTCGCGGTGCCAACATGTTCCGCGTGGGTGTTCACCGTCCAGAGAACGGGTCTTACGAGAATGCTTTGGATGTGTGGCGTAATTGGGCCGAGTCCAATAAGGGAAGATACACGCTTCTCTCGCTGGACTTCCAGCCCGTCCCCAAGAGTCTAACTGATGCCAGTAAAGCCCAAGGTGGAAATGCAATGCAAATGCCGGATGGTCCGTGGTTCTGGTTAAATTACTTGATTACCACTCCTCCCGGGATGAGTGAGCCGGACTACAAGGCTGTTCAAGCCAGCTATCGGGACATGGTTGCGTCTGTCGGCAATGCGGATGACCTTCCTCTCTTCATTAATGATGCGAGCCACGATCAGAACCCCTTGCAGACTTTCTCGACTTTCTCCAAGTTGCAAGAGATCAAGAAGAAATATGACCCAGACAACTTCTTCGCTGATAAGACTGGTGGGTGGTCTTTCGCTTAGAGTGAAGCGAGTTGACTCCAATCGGAATGGGTAACGGATGAGTGATTTCTGGAGAGAGGAGGGAATGGATTCTTCGGGTGTGCATTTCATCAGCTTACTCGAGTTCTCATCACACCAACTCAGATAATGTCTATAAGTTAATGCTTGTCAATAATAAGCAGCACTCCCGAGTGATTACCAAATATAAGCGCGTTATCACAAGTAGAATAAAGAAATGGCCCGTAATTCTTCGCACCGATGAAGATTGCCGTGGTTAGATACCTCCAAGTACGGCTAATTCTACCAGGGTGGGGACATTGGCCTTAGTTCGGTCTGCAGGGCGTGTTAGGACGTCATTCGGAATATAACATGGATATATCGCATGACCATAAATAACCTTAAAAGGCCTTAATCGAGATCTAGGCGTGACAAACGAGAATACCTCTGAGGTGGGCCGACCAAATACTTGACAGGATATGGCTTGGGGTCGGCGAACTTCCGATGGTGACTTACTGCCACCCGGAAAGTGTCAGAAGCATGGATGGGCCGAAAGAAGAAATTCGACGATATACCAAGAGTCATTCTCTTCGTCACGGTGGATCATTGGCAGTAATTTTTTCCCCGGCTTGCCGAGTTCAAGCGAAATCTGGAGACTCCGTTCCTCAAGTCTTCGGGGTCAACTTTGCTTCCGGTGGGACTAACCCGAATCAAATAGCCCATTGGTCATAGTTTTTGCCTTTTGGTGTGGGTTGATCCGGAGTAGACTTTGCCCCAGCCTTCTAGCCGAGGCCGGGGAATGACAGCATACTGAAAATTAACCGAGACTAACACCTGGGCTATGTATGGAGCAGTAGGATATTCTTGACTCGGTGATAGATCCAGGGGATAGAGTTCTAACCAAACTTCATATTAAAACTACATCATAATCAGCATAGAAACAAAGTGTGTGCCTGGACGGAAAACCTTAAGGAATGCCGTGCCTCTCGGATTGCCGAGTCCGTCGGTTAAAAGGGAATTTCCCCGCGTCTCTCCAGTTGTTCCTATCACGAGATCCCGAAATACGGAGTCTCTACATACTTTGCTGCACGGAGTATCACCGACTGAAACCGGCTTGAAGTTCACCAGTGGGGAAAATACGGGCCTAGAGTCGAGACTCTGCCGTTGCTTTCTCGCGTCGTTAGAATGTAACCAGATCGGAGACTGCCGTTCCTTGCTCCTATTGGGGTGAGAGTCGGCCGATCTTCGTGGGGAAGTTTCCTTGCTGGTCTTCTGCAAGTGGGGGATCCAATCGCAACCTGGATTGTCCACGAGATTTTTGGGGTCATGCTGCAGTCCTGAGCGAAATGGTTTGAAGGGCGTGGTGGGCCATGATGTCGGACCGCAAACTTCGGGTTCCATTGCTGTCCCGCATCTGGCACAATTCCCCACGGGGCTGGCTCGTTGCTTTATCTTGAGACGGTTTGCCAAAGACTGACAGGTTATTTCGAACTTTTCCCCTCTTTTTTTCCTGCGCTATAGATACCCCTGGCCTACTCCCATCTTTGCAGGTGTTATGAACTTGGAAGTTTGTGAAGTTTGAACCCCCACGCTCTCTTCACCATGAGCGACAAGATTTCTAAGTGGAATGTTGTCCACAAACTTGAGAAGGGACAGCTTCTCGTCGCGATAAACTGTGTTGCGGCGCTTTCTATCCTGTTCTTTGGTTATGATCAAGGAATGATGTCGGGAGTGAACAACTCCAAAGACTATATCGACCTAATGAAATTCGGGTATACCAAGACAATAGACGGCGAACCAACACCGGTAGTTACCGACTCTCTGCTGCAGGGTGGTATCGTGTCGGTCTATTACTTGGGTACGCTTTTTGGCGGTCTTTTCGGTGGTTGGCTGGGTGATCGCGTTGGTAGAATCAAAACCATTGCTGCAGGTGCTCTTTGGGCAATCCTGGGCGCGAGTCTGCAGTGCTCCGCCATGAATCATAACTGGATGATCTGTGGTAAGTGACTAGAATTTATTCGAGCCTTCTATCTTTGAAGGGACTGCGTCTAATATCAAGTTCAGCACGGTTCATCAACGGCATTGGTACGGGAATTCTGAACGCTATCGTGCCTGTTTGGGCGACGGAGACTGCTGAACATACTTCTCGTGGTCAATTCATCGCTATTGAGTTTACTTTGAACATCTTCGGTGTCGTTCTGGCCTATTGGCTGGAGTTGTAAGTTTTTGGCTCATGTCTGTGGCAAGGCTCTCTCTAACCTTTTTACAGCGGTCTGTCATTCATTGATGGTGGCAAATCAGCCTTCCAATGGAGGTTCCCCATTGCATTCCAGATTGTGTTCCTGCTCGTTCTCTTCGCAGCCGTCTGGTTCTTCCCTGAATCTCCACGTTGGCTGGTGAATGTTGGCCGTGAGGAAGAAGCTAGGTACATCCTGCAACGACTTCGTGGCAGCAGTCCAGAGGATCGTGTCCGCGCGGAGGCCGAGTTCCTTGATATTCAAGCTATTGCTGAGATGGAGAAGACCGTGGTTCACGGTGGTGGTCATTCTTACCTTGGAATGCTCTTTGGCTACAAGTCGGGAGATCTGCACATCGGACGTCGGGTGCAGCTAGTGGTTTGGCTGCAAATCATGCAGGAATGGGTTGGAATTGCAGGTGTTACGGTCTACGCACCGACTATTTTCAGCATTGCTGGTTTTGACTCCAGGAAGAGCCAGTGGATCAGTGGATTGAACAACGTTTTCTATATGGTATGCTAACAAACATCACACTGGAGGTCATTATATGAACTACTTACTAATGGCTTCCAGTTTGCCACCCTTGTCTGTGTATTCACGCTGGATCGAATTGGTCGTCGTTGGACATTGTACTGGGGCTCAATCGTGCAAGGTATCGCCATGTTCCTCGCCGGTGGTTTCTCACGTCTTGCAATCAACGCGAAGGCCGATGGCAACATGGGTCAGGCATCATCATATGGTGCGGCGGCTGCATCGATGATTTTCATTTTCACATCAACTTTCGGAGCCACTTGGTTGACTGTGCCCTGGGTATATCCCGCTGAGATTTTCCCGCTGGCTGTTCGTGCCCGCGGAAATGCCTGGGGTGTCGTGGGATGGAGTATCGGAAATGGTTGGCTGGTAAGTTGTGCACATTCTCTACAGGTGATAATAATTCTTGAGGTTAACAATCGCTATTTTAGACACTTTTGTGCCCTGTGATGTTCGGGGCAATTGGTGAAAAGACACTTTATGTGTTTGCTGCTAGCAACGTGATCACAATTCCCATGGTCTGGGCTTTGTACCCTGAGAGTAGCCAGCGCACTCTGGAAGATATGGATCTTTTATTCGCTTCCCCCAGTCCATGGTCTTGGGATGCGGAGAAGACCTTTGCTCGACTCAAGGCCGAGAACCCTGGCATGGTCCAATCGGTTAGCCGGAAGAATAGTATCCTGGACCCGGAGGCTGGTAAATCCTTTGAGATTGCAAAGGCAGAGGAGAATGTCACTGCGTCTGAGCATGTGGATCACGCTTGAGAGGTTGACTCTTGGTCGTGCGGGAGGAATACTATACCCGGTAGACAAATTACGAGTCATGCAAGAATGGAGACGAATGAATGTCATTGATTTGATGAGATAGATAATTTTATACTCAATTTTGTTATTATTTAATACCTGCTATGTAATATATTTGGGATAAAAACAAGTGTTTGAATGCATTTGAGCATTCTAGGATATCAAGACAGCCCAGTAGTTACGGGCTTTTGCCTTGGAGGAATCCGGAGTATGGACCTTAAACTCTGATTGGTCATATCTACATCAACTCCTGACTCAAACTCCGCCAGCATTTCATATTTCAACCATCTGATCATTCAATACGAAAGCTTTTTCTTCATCTCTTCTCGATATTTTTTTTTGGATTGTTAAGAATTATTGAAGACCTCAGTATAACTTTGTAATCGCAGTGAAGTTTACATTCGACGCGTCTCATCGCGTCATAAGCCGACCAAGGGCCGTACCAATCCAGAACAACGAAGGTGGCATTCAAGTTGTGTGGCAAAGATTGCTACGAACTACTATTAAAAACTCAACCTTCAAATTACATCACATTCTCCAGAATGGCAGCTACAGCAACTTCTGAACAACGCGTCTCTGCCACTACAACGCCCAACCCCGAAATAATCAAACCAATCACCAAGCCCGATACCAAGGAAACCAATACATCAACTCAGACCCAGAAATATCTCCGTCGCATCTCACTCCATCCAACACTAACACCATTCCGCCGACGCGTCTATCGTGCCCTTCTCTCCGTCCCCGAAGGACGATGGACCACCTACTCCGCAATGGCAACATACCTGAATTCCAGCGCGCGGGCGGTAGGTAACGCGATGCGTACAAATCCCTTCGCGCCAGAAGTACCATGTCACCGTGTTCTTGCGGCAGATCGGTCCCTGGGTGGGTATAAAGGGGAGTGGAAGGTTAGCAAGCATGTGGGGAATGGGACATTTCGTGATGAGAAGAGATTGAGACTTTTGGATGAGGGGATTACTTTTGATGGAGATGGGAAAGCGGATGGGGTTTGTTTTAAAGAATTTCGAGATTTAGGGGTGAGAAAAGTTTGAATCGATTTTTATTTTTGATTTCTTGTAGAAATATTGCATGGATGGGCTCACAACCCATTTCAAGTCTTACATACATAGTAGTATAATAGACTGGACACCGAAGTATTCTAATGAGAGTACTAAAGACAAAGCAACTAACCACCGCAAGGATCTCCTCAACCCCGGCACATCTCCGCATGCACCCTCCACGCACAGACGTGATCGCCAACAACTAAACCCGGACACTTTTCAAGAGTGCGAAACAATAATACTGTAACAACGAGACTAGACACCACATACTTCCATTTACTCGTACGGGGTACAGTAGTGCAGGACCAGGGTCCGGTCGATATCACCATCGGCCCCCTGCAGATGTACTCGGTTTCAAGCTGGATTGGGGTCTAAGAATACCGAGCACCCTAACCCCAACCTCAACCTCAACCCAGTCGAGAACAGACCGGGGTGACGTGGGAAGGTTGTAGATTCGTGGATAAAGGGTTGAAGTGCTGGATTTGCCTTCGGGTTTTGTTATGAATCCGATCGAGAAAGATGCTTGATCTTCAAGCTGGAGCCTGAAATCCCGTCTGTGTCGGGAATCAATTTCTGGGGTTAAAGCCGAAGGTCCTGGCGCGTGGCTGTTGCGTTGTCATTCCAATGTCGTCGGGGTTGGGAGTGGATGATGTGGGTATGGGGGAAGTATACTCCGTACTGGGTGAGAATATGGGGAAGGGAAGGACGTAAAGGGAAGATTAACAAATGAGGTTGCGCTTGAAGGAGCTGCTACAGATACTGTAATGCTGTTCTAGAACAAAGAATAATCGGCAGAACTACATCAATAACCAATAACACATGGTACATAAGTGCGAGGTGGAATACTTCTTGCAATTGCTATTGATGCATACAGATGACTAGTCTCATCCTGCATATTCTACCGCCATTGAACCCAGTCACACCGGCCCCCTCCCCCCATTAGTACTCATTTGTGCATCGGTGAAGCCCATCCAGGATTAAGTTCTACGTTAATATGGGGGTGGAGGAAACAAGAGGATCTACGCGCCAGCGTCATTCCTAAACAAGACTCGATCGAAGTCTGGACTAATACCAGGACCATTTTATGGTCGCAGCGTTGTACATAAAAAAGGAATGAAAGAAGCGAAGGATTTACGCTAGGACAGTTGATTCGAGGAAGATTACAAAGGGGAAGTAAGAACTAAGCGACTAGAGCAATATTTGCTTTTGCAGTCCAATTGATCTGCAGTGCGTGATTTTTCTCCAGGATGGACCTTCTCCATAATTACATTACGCTCGTCAAAGCTAATTCTAGACACCAAGTCTTGTGCTTATGTTGTAGAGATAGCTCCAGGGATATTACAGTATAATGGCATTCCTTTGATGGGAGTTTGCGCAGAGTTGTTAGATGTAACAATTCCTAGATTGGTGTAAAATAGCAAAATCATGATCCGTCCATTTCGTATCCCAAGAATCCGTCTAGATCAATCAAATCATGTACCGTCTATCATGAATATTCAGACAAATAGGAAAATCAACAGAAGAAATCGTGAAAGTAACAACGGGTAGTCAATGGGAAATGAAAAAAATAAAAAAAAAGTATCCCAGATCGCCGTCTATACATGACCAGAAGATCTATAGAAACAGACCAAGAAGCACAGCGAGAAATCAGGGGAAAGAAAGACGTAAAGTGGTCGTAAATCATACAATAGTGTGAAGTAAACAGCTGTCTGCGCTGTGACTGAGCTGTCGAAGTTATGAATGCGAGAAAAGAATCGTAACCTCGCGATATGTTCATGAGATTTCCTTTATGGAGCGCTTGCAGGCTCGACGCTTTGGTACATCGAGATGATGGTATGAACGAAGGTGCTCGACCAGATGGTCCTGACGTGGGAAGCCATTGCTGCCCTTGCGCGAGCAGTTATCCACAGGACAGTTACGGAAGACGGGGTAGTGCACGCTGGATTGGTGGCGCTTAAGATCCGCAAATCGAGTGAAGGCCTTGTTGCAGCTGGCAGCGTCGCAGGCAAAGGGCTTGCTTGGTCTGAGATACTGTTAGTAACTGAAGGAACTTGGAGTGAGAGTACAGGAGTAAGGGCGACGGAGGACTTACTTGGTGGCGGACGGAGATTCAGGACCAGAGTCCTCGCTCATGTTCATTGTTGGATAGCTAGTAACACTAGGAACCTCCTCTGGAATATTCCAGCCGACGCTATCGCAAGTGCTACTGGCAGAGCTAGGCAGGCTGGTAGCCATGGGAGGGGCCTCGTACATTTGGAAGTCTTTGAAAGGAAACTCTTTGACTTGCATTGGAGGAGAGTACATGTACGGTGAGCTGGCAAAGGAGTAGATTTCTGGATGAACCTCTGGGACAAAGGGAGAGGCAGGTTCCAGATCAAAGGAAGAATCATAGACGGGTGCTTGAGGGGCCCCCATGCCGTAGAAGAAATCCATGCCACCAGGAGAGGAGGAATAGGACGAAGGATACGATTCTGGATAGCTGAAAGGAGATTGCATTTCGGGTGTCGAGAAAGGAGAGAATGAATGAGGATGGGATTGGGGTTGGGATTGGGGTTGCGAATGCGACTGCAATTGTGACGGCGACGGCGATGATAACAACGACGACTGTTTGGAGAGGGGAAGTGGAACTGGAATGGACTATAGGAGGGTTTTAAAAAGAAACGAGTTAGGTACTTGACGGACAGCTTGCAGGGAAGGATTCTAGAAAGCGAACTAGTGGCCTACCATTGTGGAATGTGAGACGCCGGTGTGTGATCTGATCCTTCGAGGTGTGAAGCTCTGCATAGATCAGGGTTGAGGTTAGGGTTGGGTTGGGACAAGATCAGGTCAATGTAAAAAAGTGACACTCGAGAAGAAAAATAAAATAAAATCAACACATCAAGATGTGTATCCCCTTGCGCAAGTGTCTTTCTTATGTATTTCAGACCAGCTTGCATGGGCTAGCGGCTCGAAGTACCTGATTTCCCTGGGGACTCCACTGTACATTGGGAATAACCACCTCATTCCCCCCGGTTCAAACACGAAGTCATCTGAACCCGAGGAAGGACCCTTCTCTCTGACTGGCTCTGATGGATCGGGGACAGCCTCATCGCAGCAATTGAGACCCTCCGAATGGTCGAGTCGTCGACTCAGCCCCCGCCGTCGTTATCGTCATTTGAGGATCATTGCGGGAATTTCTGCAAACACGCCGGGATCCTCTGCATTAGGGCGGGTGGGGAACCAGAGGGCTTCGAGAAATTCCACACATTCTGGAAACCTTCTAGCGTACTCCACTTGGGGGAGGAGGGAGGGAGGGGGCATGTTATCTGGCGGAGAATCATTGGATAGGGAATCCACTAGATGTACGGTGAGAGGGGGAAGGGGGAGGAAAAAGCGGCTTGAAGGCATCAGGGTTGACCAGTTCAGATTCGAGTGTGGATTGGTTCTAACAAAGCGCCAACAAGCCCAAACCTGGGATAACTAGTCTTTTTGGAATGGAAAAAGCAGTGCAAAGGTGTGATCAGACCGCTAGAAGTGGGCTG